>UMGJ01084156.1_pt1 | contig 39133 bp, 27 predicted proteins | sample 1965221 | NCBI WGS metagenome assembly UMGJ01 (sample SAMEA4836067, study PRJEB28245) | human gut metagenome | biome: gut microbiome; material: fecal sample | place: Denmark | collected 2008
ACGGCACAATTCATCGCACTAAATATGCACAAATATTAGTTTTTGCTTGCATATACAACTGAATGTCATTAACTTTGCATACACAATCAAACCGTGGTTACAATATGAGTTATTCACATAGAATTGCAGACCTTCAACTGGCAGAGCGTCTTGAGGCTTTTGGGGCAGTACTAATAGAGGGTCCTAAGTGGTGCGGAAAGACAACAACTGCAGAGCAATTGAGCAAAAGTGTCATAAAGATGCAGGACACAGAGATGCAGGAAGAATACGCTGCAACTGCTGCTTCAAAACCATCATTGTTGTTGATGGGTGAGACACCTCGTCTAATAGATGAATGGCAGGATGCTCCTGTTCTTTGGGATGCAGTGCGTACAATGGTGGACAAACGCCAGGTTCCAGGACAGTTCATTCTTACCGGATCTACTGTCGTTGACAGAAGCAAGATTCATCATTCTGGTACGGGTAGAATATCACGAATGAAGATGTTGCCAATGAGTCTATGGGAGTCAGGAGAGTCTAACGGAAAGATTTCACTTAAAGAATTGTTTGATAATAAAGACTTGGACATAGACGGCATCACTTCAGATATGAAGATTGAAGACTTGATTTATGCTGCTTGTCGTGGCGGATGGCCAGCATTTCTTAATATGAAGAGTGATAAGGCAAAGCTACTTATTGCACGCAATTATGTTGATGCCATCTGTCGGGACGATATATCCAGAGTAGATGATGTACAAAGGGATGAGCGTACTACACGTGCCATATTACGTTCGTATGCCCGTAACATATCTACATTGGCAAAAAACACAGCTCTGTTAGCTGATGTAACAGCCTCTGGGGAAGTTTCACTTTCTATGAGTGCGTTTGAGGATTACGTAACCTCCCTCAATAAATTGTTTGTTATTGACAATATTGAAGCGTGGTGTCCTGCCGTCCGAAGTAAAACAGCAATTCGAAGTGGTATAAAACGGGCTTTCGTAGACCCGTCTATTGCAATTGCTGCTTTAGGACTTTCTCCAGAAGCATTGATGACTCAGCTCAAGACCTTTGGTTTCATCTTTGAACAGATGTGTGCGAGAGACCTTCGAGCCTACACGCCAGGCTTTGGCAATCATTTGTCATACTATCGTGACCGCTACGGACTGGAGGCCGACCTTGTGCTTCATCTCGACGATGGACGCTACGCCCTTATAGAATGTAAACTTGGCAGTCGTGAGATAGAAGAAGGAGCCAAGCATCTTTTGGAAATTAAACGACTCATTCAAGTGCATAATGAGACAGAAAAGCAGGTGCCGCTGCGCGAACCCGACTTAATGATTGTCATGACAGGTGGCAGTATGGCTTACACGCGCCCAGACGGAGTCAAAGTCATACCGCTTGCTTGTTTGAAAGATTAAAAACGCGAGTTCGGGATAACGCAATGCTCATGCCGAGCATACCAACAAACAGCCGCCTCTGTCATAGTGACAAAGGCGGCCATATCGTTATTGGTCATTGGCTGTGACGAGGTGGTTTCCTCATCACGTCCTACCCTTTCTCTATCTGTCGTTTTTCTTTTGCCATTTATTGATTTTGTTGCGGACGTTTCTCACCTTTTGTGAAACGTTTGACACACCGTTGCCACGCCAGCGCACAGGGTGCAGATACTCTCTGTTGAACTCGAGGTGCTGACCCGTATATTTATCCTTGATTTCTATCTTGCCGTTGTTGTTTCTCATACGATAGACCCACACACGCTCGTAGAAGCCCAATGTGGAATTGGATGTGCCGAGGGCATCGTGGCTGCCGGCGACAACGATATAATCGTTCTTTTCGCCATCTGATACGGTCTGCGCCCATCCGGTGTGCTGTGCCATCGTGGCGCGCTCGGCAGTGGCGAGCGCCAGCTCGATGGAGCAAGCGCCGTCGGGCACAAGAGTGGTTGATGTGACGGGATCGACAAGCTCCAGGGCCTCCATAAACGCCATAGGCTCCTCCGCCCACGGTTTGATTTGCTGACTGTCGGTATAGGCATCAAGATTGGAATCGTATTCGGTATAAGTATACTTCGAGTTTTTCTCAATATAGCGCATGGCACGATAAATTAGCGTTGCCATCTCCTGACGGGTTACAGCGGCATTCATGTCGAGGTTGCCACCGGCGATGTCGGCAAAGAGGTTCAGCTTACCTTCATTGGCGTCCTTTCCGGTCATCTCCTTGATGAGCCTCTTGGCTATCGATGCCACCTGTTGGCGCGTGGCGGTAAGGGTGTAGTCGTCGCCAAGCAGCTGCTCGTCGACAAGGTTGTCGCAAAGGGCGCGCGTCACAGCGTCTTCTGCCCACGTACTCTTCTTCACAGTGCTGCGGGCTGGCAGTGTAAACATATCCGGCTGAGCGGTAGTGCTCAGTTTTGCCTCGTCCTCACGCATGTCGAGCGCTGCCTCCATATGCTTGCGATACAGTGCCAATGTGCCGTCAGAGCCCGACAGGCGGAAGTGTTTCTCGGTGAGGTGGCGCTGCTCATAGTTGTAAGACAAGCCACACCATTTGCAGCTCTTCCAATAGATATGCTCGCCTGCGGCATTGGTGCCCACATAGGCCTGCTCGGTGGCAAGGTCGGCAGTAAAGGAATGAACGCCCGGTACGTATCTTTTCTCTTCCTCCTTGTCGACGAACATGAAAGTGTGGCGCGGATTGCGCTCACACTCCCCGCAGATGCTACATGAGTAATACACTTTAGGATCTTGCTTACAGGTATAGTGCTGCATCACACGGTCGGCAGTATACAGGCGTGCCACAAAGTTGTGCTTTGTACAGGGGTTCTTGGTAGCTCCGAGTCCGGCCTTCTGGGCTTCTTGCACGTTGCCGGTATATGTTCTTACTGTGTAGCACGGGAACTTGCTGTGACGTGCCATCTGTGCTTTGACGGCAGCAGCCTGACTGGCTGGCACACACAGGGTGGCGTCGCCGGCAAGGAACATGGTGCTATGGCCGTAGAAATGATAATAGTTGGGATACAGCTTGCTCTTCATGCCTTCGTCGAGTTCGCGCATAAACTCCACAGCGTTGACTTTGTCGCTGAGCCACACCTCCTTGAGGTTGTAATAGCCACCCATATACTGGGTCAACGAATGGGCAAACTTTAAGTAATCCGTCTTGTTGCCGGTGTCTACGATAACCTTGGTAAGAAAGACTCGGTTGGGTCCTTCAAACTCGGGCAACGGGTCGTGGGTCTCTGTAATGGTGACCACATCATGTGGATGGAATAATGCGCAGCAGGCGTCGGCTGTCTCTTTTGTATAGACATTATTGCTGGCACGATTTTTCTCCTTGTTGGCATTATAGTCAAAGAACAGGTTCTCCTTCTTGAGATTGCCGCCATCGCCGCCAGGCACGGTAACCACAAAACTGCAGCGGGGGAAGTAAGGGCTGCCGACAAGCACTCTGGCAGGCTCGCCGTTGACGGTAATCTTCAGCATGGTGTCGTCGACATAGTAGTCGCCATCGCGCATCGCATACTTGATGATGTAGGGACTCTGGGTGTCGAGCATCAGTTTCATGCTGGCACGATACGTATAGCCTGCCTGAAACTTGGGAGAATCGGAATTTTTTCTGTTGAACTCGCCTTCCCATAAAATGCTGAAGACCGACGCGATGCCTTGCTGAACCAGGTCGCCATACGCTGTCTTGGCTGCGGTGATTTGTATCTGCTCGCCATCCTCGATACCCATACCGTCTTTGGGCAACGGAATAGTGATGTCGATAGATGTTACCACCTTCTTGCCGGCTCCATGCATGGCCGTCGGAAGCAGCGAAAGCATAGCGATGAGTAATGTCAGGAAATTCTTCATGTTCGTTTTTTTCATTTAGTTAGAAAATCATTTAATGTGCAACTCAATGGTTAATAATCTTAAAGGTATCAATTATAGACGGCAATCTTGATTACACCGTCTTCCTTGTTCTCAAATATACGGTATGCCTCCTCTATTCTGTCAAGCGGGAAGCGATGCGTGATAAGCGGAGTGGTGTCGATTTTCCCCTGCTCAATGAGACTGAGCACCTCCTCGCAGTCGCAACCGTCAACACCGCCGGTCTTGAACGTCAGGTTCTTGCCATACATATCGGGCAACGGAAGAATCTGCGGAGCGTCATAAAGCGCCACGACCGTGACAATGGCATTAGGCCGCGCACAGCGCCATGCCAACTGGAATGTGTCTTTGCCTCCTGCCACTTCCAGCACCCTGTCGGCGCCGTCATGGTCGCTGTGTTGCTTCACAAACTCCTCGCAGGCATCCGGCGTGGTCAGCAGCACGTCGGGATAATGCTCCTTGACAAAAGCCCGCCGCTCTTCCGACGGCTCACACACGATGATGCGCTTCGGGCGCTTCAGCATCGCACAGATCAACGTGCAGATGCCCGTAGGTCCGGCACCGACAATCAGCAAGCACCGTGTCGTCGGGCGTAATCTCACTTATGCGAGCCGCCCAGAATCCCGTGGCAAGTACATCGCCAACAAACAGAGCCTGCTCGTCGGTCACGCTGTCGGGAATGCGGTTCAAGCCCTGCGACGCCAACGGCACACGCACATATTCCGTCTGTCCGCCGTCGATACGACAGCCGAGAGCCCATCCGCCATGAGGAGATGTGCAGTTGTTGACATAGCCGTGCCTACAGTAGAAGCACTCACCGCAGAAAGTTTCCACGTTGACGGTCACACGGTCGCCTACCTTCACGCCTTTCACGTCGGCTCCTACTGCTTCCACCACGCCGACCATCTCATGGCCGACAGTGATGCCCGGCACCGCTCTCGGCACACTCCCGTGCTTTATATGCAGGTCGCTTGAACAGATGCTGCCGAGAGTCACACGGACAATGGCGTCTGTCGCTTCCTGCAGCTCTGGTTTAGGCTTGTCAATCAAGGCAAACTTGCCCTTCTCTATGTATGTATATGCTTTCATTCTGAATATAATGTTACTGATATTTTGCTCTCACCGCCTTTGGCAGCTTGCTGACTATAAGCTCATACGACTCTTTTATCCACGCCGTTACGGTTTCTGCGGCAAGTTGCCCATAATACACGTCGCTCCAATGCTTCTTGTTCCAATGAAACGCTGGGGTCACCGCCGCATATCGCTCGCGCAACGCCTCGTTTCTCTCCGGAGCCAATTTACATGCAAACCGCGGATTCTCGCCCTTCATGCCGAGCCGACTTCCACCCAGCCAAAGGCACAGAAAAATCTTGCCTTCAACACGAAAGGTGACAACGTCGTCGCCAAACGGCTGATCCTCAGTCACACCAAACAAAGACAAAGCGTATTCCCTGACCTGCTCGATATCCATAAAGCATTATTCTTTTCTTTCTTCCGGAGGGACACATGGAGGCTCTTCCTCATATTTCGGCGACGCTCCGTAGCGATTTTCGCCCTCCGCACTGTCCTGGCAAAAGAATATTATCATCACAATCTGATATACAGAAACTATGCCACAGAAAAATATATACTTGCCAAATACCACAAACGGAGTAATGGTGTCCTCAAAATCATCCATCGTCATAAAGCTAAGAACATCCGAGACACACATTGAGACAATAATGATTGTGGCCACTACTGGGAAAAACATCCACCATCCGCTGCGTCCCGTGTCGTGCAACCGTCTGATTGATATAGGTATGGTCACAAGCCAAAACGGAGGAAGGAAATTTGATATGAAATAGGCAACCAGCATAGCCCACCAAAACTCAGACCGGCGGGAGCGTCCATTTGTTTCAAAAATTCGCTTTGTGGCAAGCGACAATGCATCCTGAAAAGAAAGCTGTTCGTGTACAATCATAATATCACAGATTTTTATGTTTTATTTGCAAATTTAGCACATTTCAGCGATTTTCAGATGTGGGCAGCACCTTTTTTTCCTTTTGTCATTTAAAAGACGTAACTTTGCAGCCGAATTAAATTTAAAAACCAATTGATTATGTCAACTTACACAGAAGACAAACGGAAAGTGACTACTCGCCGCCTGCTCGAAATGAAGCAGCGCGGAGAAAAAATATCTATGCTTACAGCCTACGATTTCTCGATGGCGAAACTCATCGACGAGGCTGGAATAGACGTGATTCTTGTGGGCGACTCCGCCAGCAACGTGATGGCTGGAAACGTGACCACTCTGCCGATGACGCTCGACCAGATGATCTATCACGGCAAATCGGTGATGCGTGGAGTGAACCGCGCGCTGGTGGTTGTAGACATGCCTTTCGGATCATACCAGGGCAACTCTAAAGAGGCTTTGGCTTCGGCCATCCGCATCATGAAGGAAACACATGCCGACTGCGTGAAGCTCGAGGGCGGCGCCGAAGTGCGCGAGTCGATTGAGCGCATCCTGTGCGCCGGCATTCCAGTGATGGGTCACCTCGGACTGACACCACAGTCAATCAACAAATTCGGGTCATACACCGTGCGTGCCCGCGAAGAGGCTGAGGCAAACAAACTTATCGAAGACGCCAAACTGCTGCAGGAGATTGGATGCTTTGCAATCGTGCTTGAGAAAATCCCCGCCACATTGGCAAAAAAAGTGGCAGAAATGCTTGAAATTCCTATCATCGGCATCGGTGCCGGAGGCGGTGTCGACGGACAGGTGCTCGTGATGCACGACATGCTCGGCATCAACAAGGGATTCTCGCCTCGCTTCCTGCGCCGCTACGCTGATGTGGGCACAATCATCACCGACGCTGTGGCGAAATACATCGAGGACGTGAAGACCTCTGATTTCCCCAACGAGAAGGAACAATACTAATCAGCAACACTCACAAACAATAACCGCGGAAAGCCTATGCCCTCCGCGGTTATTGTTTTTATACTGTTCCGTCAAATATTGCCCTGTGCCGGTTCCGACGGAATTTCATTGCCGTTGTTGTCAAGCTCGATTTCCTCCTCGGGCATATCAATGTCATCAACACCGGTGCTGTCAACATCAGTAGTGTCGGAAGGCGCCACATAGCCCTGGCAATTGTACGGGCGGTCGTCGACCCTCAGACCGGGCCACGGCTTGTCGGAAATCTTTCCACGATATTTCGCAGCCAATTGCGGGTCGCGCAGCACTTTCTCCATAAAATAGCCAAACGCAGGCAACGCCGTGTGGCTACCCTGCCCCATCCGTCCGCTGCGGAAATGCACGCTGCGGTATTCTCCTCCACACCAGCATCCGGCAACAAGGTTTTTCGTCACGCCCACATACCAGCCGTCACTGTTGTTTGACGTAGTGCCTGTCTTGCCTCCGAAATTGGTGTCGAAATGATGGATGTCGTAGCTCCACAAGGCTTGCGACGTGCCTCCCGGCTCCGTCATACCAGCCAGCAGCATCTGCTGCATCAAGAAAGCCGACTCCTCGCTGATTGCCTGCTCGTTTTTCGGTTCAGCCACATAAAGCACCTTGCCGTCTTTGTCCTCGATGCGGGTGACAAATTCCGGCACGTTGTGCCTGCCCTTGTTCATCACCGTGCAGTAGGCGTCGACCAGTTCGAGCAGAGTGACATCCTCCGTGCCGAGCGGCATTGCCGGAGTTTCTTTTATCGGAGAGGTGATGCCCAGTTTATGAGCCACGTCGGCAACGCGGTTCAAGCCCACCTCATGCGCCACCGAGACAGCCACCGAGTTGATCGAATTTGAGAACGCGTGCTTCAGCGACATCGCTCCGCCGGTATAGTATCCGTTGGCATTGCGCGGAGTCCACTTCGTCGGCTTACCGTCTTTGTCGAAAGCGTCATACTGCTTCCACTCGTCCACACGGTCGTCGCACGGGCCGAGTCCAGCCTCCATCGCGGCTGTGTAGACACACAGTTTGAATGTGGATCCCGGCTGACGCTCAGCGGTCACCTTGTCATATTGCCAATGATTATAGTCAATATCGCCGACCCAGGCCTTGACAGCGCCCGTTTCAGGCTCCATCGCCACAAATGCGCAATGCAGGAACTTCACCATATACCTGATGGAGTCCATCGCACTCATCATTTCCGTGCGCACCTGGTCGGGAGCATTGTAGTCAAACAACTTCACGCGGTGAGGCAGATTCATATAATAATTCACCGAATCAGGGTCGTCGGGATAACGTGCCGACAACTGCTTGTAGTAGTCAGTTCTTTTGGCGATGTCCTCAATAAATCCCTTCTTCTCCTCGCGGTTCTCATCGCGCCACGGATTCTCATTGCCCCAGTCGGACTTGAAATTGCGCTGCACCTGCTGCATGTGCTTCATCACAGCCTCCTCGGCATACTTCTGCATACGCGAGTCGATGGTCGTGTAGATGCGCAGTCCGTCGCCATAGAGATCCTTGTCATTGTCCTTACACCATCCATTCTGCAGCTCATCGGCAAGCACGTCGCGGAAATACGGTGCCTTGCCGTCGGTAGGCTTCACAGGCGTATATTTCAGTTCTATCGGCAGCTCGCTCAGCGAGTCATACTCCTCGTGCGTAAGGAACTTCTTGCGCAACAAGTTGCTCAACACCACATTGCGGCGGCTTTTTGAATTCTTCGGATTAAGACGCGGATTGTAGGTCGTAGTGGCCTTCAGCATACCGACAAGCACAGCCGACTCCTCCGTCTTCAGCTGCATCGGCGTCGTGTTGAAATAAGTCTTCGCCGCCGTGCGGATGCCGAAAGCATTGCTGCCGAAATCCACCGTGTTGAGATACATCGTCAGAATCTCCTTTTTTGTATAGAACATCTCCAGTTTGACAGCCGTCACCCATTCCTTCGTCTTCATCACCAACAGACGCACGCCAGGTATAAATCCAGTGAGTCCGGTGGAATACTCCGTGCGTGTGCGGAACATATTCTTGACCAGCTGCTGAGTAATCGTGCTCGCTCCACGCGCCTCGTGGTGCACAGCCATATCCTTCATCGCAGCCGCCACACCCTGAAAATCTATGCCGTGGTGGGAATAGAAACGCTCATCCTCCGTCGACACCAACGCGTTGATGAGCATTGGCGAAATCTCGTCATATTCAACAGGTATACGGTTCTCGCGATAGTAACGTCCGAGCACCTTGCCGTCGGCACTGTAGACAATCGACGCTTCATCTTGTTTGGGATGGGCTATGTCATATAAGCTCGGCGATTTTCCGAAAAGCCACAAGAAATTGATGTCGACCAATATCAAATAAAGGACAAACGACACCACCACCGTGGCACACACAATACCCACTTTTCCATACCAACGCGCCTGCTTGTAAGTGCGCCGATACCAATTCCACATTTTGACGCAGCCGCGCCAAATGTAACGGAGCAACACAAGCACTCGCCTAAGAAGCCCCTTCAAAAAATTTGGTTTCATCCGGTTGTTGTTTTATCAACTGCAAAGATAGTGCAAGGTGAGTGAAGCGCAAAACAAATTTATTTGATTTTGCGTTTCCGAACCGCAGCCTATTTTATTGAAAGTAGTGCAAGGTGAGTGAAGCGCAAAACAAATTATTTGATTTTGCGTTTCCGAACCGCAGCCTATCTTTCAATAAAACAATCATACGCACGCAGCAGCTCTAACTGTTATGTCGCATTTCAGCCATATTCGCTTTCTTTTTGCTATTTTCAACGTATTTGCAAAACTTTTTTCCACAACAACGGCTATTTTTGTCGCATTTAGTTTGCAGGCTTGATGTTTTTCCATATCTTTGCAGTCAAAATGTAAGTAAAGAAGAGAAAAAAGCGGGATTATGAAAGAAAATTTGAACAAAAACAATCTTTTTTCCAAGAAGATAGACCAAAAAGACTATCCAAGTCACCAGCCCTTGGGGCTGTATGACTCTTCCTACGAACACGATGCATGCGGTGTGGGCATGCTCGTCAACATCAATGGTGACAAATCCCACGAACTGGTCGATGCGGCCCTGACAGTGCTTGAAAACATGAAGCACCGCGGCGCAGAGGGTGCAGACAACAAGACAGGCGACGGCGCCGGGATTATGATTCAGATTCCACACGAATTCATTCTTCTTCAAGGCATTCCAGTGCCGGAGAAAGGCAAATACGGCACCGGACTGGTGTTTCTGCCGAAAGACGAGAAACGCCAAGCCGCAATTATGGGAATCGTGATTGAAGAAGTGGAGCGTGAGGGACTGCAGTTGATGCACATGCGCAATGTGCCCGTACGCTCAGAAATTCTCGGCAAAGACGCCCGCGACACAGAACCCGACATAAAGCAGATTTTCATTACCGGAGTTACCGACACCGACACTTTTGAGCGCACGTTATATCTTGTGCGCAAACGCATCGAGCGCCGCATCGACGACAAGGACTTCTATATCGTGTCGCTGTCAAGCAAGAACATCATTTATAAGGGTATGCTCTCGTCAACCCAGGTGCGCGAGTATTTCAAAGACCTCACACAACCATATTTCACAAGCGGGCTGGCGTTGGTGCACTCCCGCTTCAGCACCAACACGTTTCCAACCTGGAGTTTGGCACAGCCGTTCCGTCTGCTGGCGCATAACGGCGAGATCAACACCATCCGCGGCAACCGCGCCTGGATGGAGGCAAGAGAAAGCGTGCTGTCGACGCCGACGTTGGGCAACGTCAAGGACATACGTCCAATCATTCAACCGGGCATGAGCGACTCCGCCTCGCTCGACAATGTGCTGGAATTCTTCGTAATGTCGGGACTAAGTCTGCCGCACGCCATGGCAATGCTCGTGCCGGAGTCGTTCAACGACAAGAATCCTATCAGCGAGGATTTGAAAGCGTTTTATGAATACCACTCCATCCTTATGGAACCGTGGGACGGACCGGCGGCACTTCTTTTCAGCGATGGGCGTTATGCCGGCGGAATGCTCGACCGCAACGGTCTACGTCCGGCGCGCTATCTGATTACGAAAGGCGGTATGATGGTGGTTGCGAGCGAGGCTGGAGTAATCGACATCGAACCTGCCGACATCGAAGAAAAAGGACGTCTGCAACCTGGCAAGATTCTACTTGTCGACACACAAGAAGGCAAGATATACTATGACGGCGAGCTGAAAGCGCAGCTTGCCGCCGCACGCCCATACCGACAATGGCTGTCGACAAACCGCATCGAGCTGCACACGCTACGCAGCGGACGCAAAGTGGACAATGCCGTCAGTCTCTTCGACAGAAAGCTGCGTGCTTTCGGATTCACGCGCGAAGACGTGGAACGCACCATAAAGCCTATGTGCGTGAACGGGTCGGAGCCTACTGCCTCTATGGGCAACGACACGCCGCTTGCCGTGTTGAGCAGCCGTCCGCAACTGCTGTTCAACTACTTCCGTCAGCAGTTTGCACAGGTGACCAACCCCGCCATAGACCCAATCCGCGAACAGCTGGTGATGTCACTGACAGAATATATCGGCGCTGTGGGCATGAATATCCTTTTGCCAAGCGAGTCGCACTGCAAGATGGTGCGTCTGCCCCACCCCGTGCTGACCAACACCCAGCTCGACATTCTCTGCAATATCCGATACAAGGGATTCAACACCGTGAAGCTGCCAATGCTGTTTGATGCAGCAAAAGGCACCGCCGGGCTGCAGGAAGCCATCTATGAGCTGTGCCGCCGCGCCGAGGCATCGGTCGACGACGGTGTGAACTACATAATACTGACCGACGAGGGCGTCGACCGCGACCATGTGGCAATTCCGTCGTTGCTGGCGGTGAGTGCTGTGCACCATCATCTGATTTCGGTGCAGAAACGTGTGCAGACCGCTCTTATCGTCAAGAGCGGAGAGATCAGGGAGGTGATGCATGCCGCACTGCTGCTTGGCTATGGAGCAAGCGCCATCAACCCATATATGGCATTCGCCGTGCTCGACGACCTGGTGAAGCGCGGCGATGTGCAGATGAACTACGAAACGGCTGAAAGCAACTACATCAAGGCTCTTTGCAAGGGTCTCTACAAAATAATGAGCAAGATGGGCATCAGCACCATCCGTTCCTACCGCGGAGCAAAGATTTTCGAGGCTGTAGGAGTCAGCGAGGAGCTGCTGCGCAACTATTTCGGGACACAGACATCGTCCATCGGAGGTATCCGCCTGAAGGAAATCGCCGACAGCTACACGCATTTCCACGATGATGGCTTCTCCATTAAAGACGAAGACGAGATTCTGCCAAACATCGGGCAGTTCTCATATCGCAAAGACGGCGAGCGCCACGCCTGGAATCCTGAGACAATCGCACTGCTGCAGCTTGCCACCCGTCAAGGCAACTACAATAAATTCAAAGAATTCACAGCCGCTGCCGACCACAAAGCAGAACCGATATTTCTGCGCGACTTCTTCACGTTCAAGAAAAATCCGATTCCGATTGACGAAGTGGAGCCGGCAGACGAGATTGTAAAGCATTTCGTAACTGGAGCAATGTCGTTTGGAGCCATCAGCAAGGAAGCCCACGAGGCGCTTGCCCTGGCAATGAACCGACTCGGCGCACGCAGCAATACGGGCGAAGGCGGCGAGGACAGCAGCCGCTTCCACGAGGCGGTCGACGGAGTGTCGCTGTCGAGCAAGACAAAGCAGATTGCCTCCGGCCGCTTCGGCGTCACAACGGAATATCTGGTCAACGCCGAGGAGATTCAAATAAAGGTGGCGCAGGGAGCGAAACCCGGCGAGGGAGGACAATTGCCCGGATTCAAAGTCAATGAGGTGATTGCCCGCACACGCCACTCCATTCCAGGCATCTCACTCATCTCTCCGCCACCGCACCACGACATTTACTCAATCGAAGACCTCGCGCAACTGATTTTCGATCTTAAGAATGTCAATCCGCGCGCAGCCATCAGCGTGAAACTCGTGGCGGAAAGCGGTGTCGGCACCATCGCGGCGGGTGTGGCAAAGGCAAAGGCCGACCTGATTGTAATCTCAGGAGCCGAGGGAGGCACAGGAGCGTCGCCGGCTTCATCGATGCGGTATGCCGGAATCTCGCCTGAGATTGGTCTGAGCGAGACGCAGCAGACGCTCGTGCGCAACGGGCTGCGCGGCAAAGTGCGCCTTCAGACCGACGGCCAAATGAAAACCGGACACGACATCGTGAGCATGGCGTTGCTCGGCGCCGAGGAATTTGGATTCGGCACGACAGTGCTTATCGTATTGGGATGCGTGATGATGCGCAAATGCCACTCAAACACCTGTCCTATGGGCGTTGCCACACAGAATCCTGAACTGAGGGCACACTTCCGCGGACATGCCGACCACGTGGTCAACTATTTCCGTTTTCTCGCCGAAGAGGTGCGTGAATATCTTGCAGAGATGGGATTCCGAAAATTCAACGACATCATAGGCCGCACCGATTTGATTGAGATAGACAAAGCAGTCAGCCAGAAGTCAGAGCTGCTCGACTTCTCCCGCCTGCTGCATAAAGAAAGCGGAGACGCAAGCATACGCCACACAGAAGCACAGATGCACGACATCGACAGCGTGCTCGACCGCACAATCATAACAGCCTCCTATCCGGCTATCAGCAACGGCAAAGAAGTGTCGCTCGAATATGCAATCGCCAACACCGACCGCGCTGTAGGCACGATGCTGTCGGGATTGATTGCCGACAAATTCGGCAACGAGGGTCTGCCCGACGAGAGCATTTCCGTCAGATTCAAAGGCTCTGCCGGACAAAGCTTCGGAGCGTTTCTCGCCCATGGCATAAGCTTCAAGCTTGAGGGCGAGGCCAACGACTATCTCGGCAAAGGACTCAGCGGCGGACGCATCGCCGTGGCACCCCCAGTCAGAAGCCATTTCGCGGCAGAGAAAAACACCATTGCCGGCAACACGCTCCTTTATGGCGCCACAAGCGGCGAAGTTTATATCAACGGCCGTGTCGGCGAACGTTTTGCCGTGCGCAATTCAGGTGCCATTGCCGTTGTTGAAGGTGTCGGCGACCACTGTTGCGAATATATGACCGGCGGACGCGTTGTGGTGCTCGGAGCAACCGGACGCAATTTCGCAGCCGGCATGAGCGGCGGCGTGGCATACGTTTGGGATCCCGACCGCAAGTTTGACTACTTCTGCAACATGGAGATGGTTGAACTCTCGCTCATCGAAGACTCCACGGCACGCAAGGAGCTGCACGAGCTCATTCGTCAGCACTACCGCTACACCGGCTCGGCGCTGGCACGCCAGATGCTTGATGAATGGAACCGGTATGTCGACGACTTCATACAGGTGACACCTATCGAATACAAGCGAGTGCTTGCCGAGGAACAGATGCTCAAACTACAACAGAAAATCGCCGAGGTGCAGCGTGACTATTAACATATTTCCCCAACCGATAAAACGAAACAACATATATGGGTAATCCTAAGGCTTTTCTTACCGTACCACGCCAGGAGGCGGGCTATCGCCCCATCCACGACCGTATCCGTGACTTCGGAGAAGTGGAACAAACCCTCAACACATCCGAACGCCGCCTGCAGGCATCCCGCTGCATGGACTGCGGCGTGCCGTTCTGCCACTGGGCATGTCCGCTTGGCAACCGCCCTCCGGAATTTCAAGACGCCATCTACAGAGGCAACTGGCACGAGGCTTATGAAATACTGTCGCTGACCAACGATTTTCCGGAATTCACCGGACGCATATGCCCTGCCCTGTGCGAGAAGAGCTGTGTGCTTAAACTTGCCGTCGACGCTCCTGTCACCATCCGCGAAGACGAGGGCGCAATTGCCGAGACAGCATTCCGCGAAGGATATGTGGTGCCGCGGCAGTATCAACGCAACGGCAAAAAAGTGGCGGTAGTGGGCAGCGGTCCCGCCGGACTGGCAACAGCCAACCAATTGAACCGCCGCGGCTACGACGTCACCGTGTTCGAACGCCGCGAGGCTGTTGGAGGGCTGCTCCGCTTCGGCATTCCCAATTTCAAGCTCAACAAAGCCATCATAGACCGCCGCGTCGATGTGATGAAGGCAGAAGGCATAACTTTTGAGGTGAATGCCGACATCGACATCCTCAATCTTCCCAAAGGATTCGATGCCTATGCCGTCTGCACAGGCACACCCCAGGCGCGCGACCTCAACATTCCCGGACGCGACCTCAACGGTGTGCATTTCGCGCTCGACCTGCTGAGCCAACAAAACCAGGTGCTTGCCGGACAGACATTCTCAGCCGACGAGCGGGTGACGGCAAAAGGCAAGCGAGTGCTGGTTATCGGCGGAGGCGACACCGGCAGCGACTGCATAGGCACGAGCATCCGTCAAGGCGCCGTGGCTGTGACGCAGATTGAAATCATGCCGAAGCCTCCGGTAGGCAACAACCCAGCCACCCCATGGCCACAGTGGCCGCAAGTGCTGCGCACAAGTTCGAGCCATGAGGAAGGCTGCGAGCGAAGGTGGTGTCTGTCGTCGACCAGATTCATCGGCAAGGACAACAATGTCACCGGAGTGGAGGTGGAGGAAGTGGAATGGACGCCAAACCCCGAAGGCGGACGCCCGCAGATGAAACCCACCGGCAAAAAGGAAGTCATCGACGCTGACCTTGTGTTGCTCGCCATGGGATTTCTTAAGCCCCAGCAACCCGAATTGCCCGACAACGTGTTTGTGGCAGGCGACGCAGCCACAGGGGCAAGTCTTGTGGTACGGTGCATTGCCGCCGGACGCCAAGCGGCAGCCGACATCGACAAATATCTTAAAACCAAACAAGTCTAAAAAAACGATACTATCATGTGTGGTATAGCAGCAATCTTCAACATCAAGAGCGACGTTTCGGCATTGCGTCCCAAGGCATTGGCAATGTCAAAAAAAATACGCCACCGCGGTCCTGACTGGAGCGGCATCTATTGCGGCAAGTCGGCCATTCTCGCCCACGAACGTCTTTCAATCGTCGACCCCGAAAGCGGCGGCCAGCCATTGTTCTCCCCCGACCGCAAGCAGATTCTTGCAGTCAACGGCGAGATTTACAACCACCGTGACATCCGCCAGCGCTACGAAGGCAAATACGACTTTGCCACAGGGTCTGACTGCGAGGTGATCCTTGCGCTCTACCGCGACAAAGGCATCGACTTTCTCGAAGACCTCAACGGCATCTTCGCCTTCGCACTGTATGATGAGGAAACCGATGATTTCCTCATTGCCCGCGGCCCAATAGGCGTGATTCCGCTCTACATAGGCCATGACAACGAAGGGCGCGTGTACTGCGCCAGCGAGCTCAAAGCCCTTGAAGGCTTCTGCGACGAGTATGAGCCATTTTTGCCAGGACATTACTACCGCGGCAGCGAAGGCAAGATGGTCCGCTGGTATAAACGCGACTGGATGAGCTACGACGCCGTCAAAGACAACACCGCCGATGTAAAAGCCCTGCACGACGCCCTTGAGGACGCCGTCAGACGGCAGCTGATGAGCGACGTGCCCTACGGTGTGCTGCTTTCCGGAGGACTCGACAGTTCGGTAATTTCCGCCATTGCCAAAAAATTTGCCGCACGCCGCATCGAGACCGACGACAAGAAAGAGGCATGGTGGCCTCAACTCCACTCTTTTGCCGTAGGATTGAAAGGTGCGCCCGATTTGGCAAAAGCCCGTGAAGTGGCAGACTATATAGGCACCGTGCACCACGAAATCAACTACACTATCCAGGAGGGTCTCGACGCCGTGCGCGATGCGATATATTTCATCGAGACCTACGATGTCACCACCGTTCGCGCCTCCACGCCGATGTATCTGCTCGCCCGCGTAATCAAGAGCATGGGCATAAAGATGGTGCTCAGCGGCGAAGGCGCCGACGAGGTGTTTGGAGGCTACCTTTACTTCCACAAAGCACCCGACGCTCGCGCATTTCATGAAGAGACCGTGCGCAAGCTGTCGAAGCTGCACCTCTACGACTGTCTGCGTGCCAACAAGTCGCTGTCGGCATGGGGAGTTGAAGGACGCGTGCCGTTTCTCGACAAAGAATTTCTTGACGTTGCGATGCGGCTCAATCCGGAATCCAAGATGTGTCCCGGCAAAACCATCGAGAAACGCATAGTCCGCGAAGCCTTTGCCGACATGCTCCCAGAGAGCGTCGCTTGGCGACAGAAAGAGCAATTTTCCGACGGAGTGGGCTACAGCTGGATCGACACCCTCAAAGAAGTGACTGCAGCAGCCGTCACCGACGAGCAGATGGCGCATGCGGCAGAACGATTCCCCATCAACCCGCCGCAGAACAAGGAAGAATATTACTACCGCACCATCTTTGAAGGATATTTCCCGTCCGACAGTGCGGCCCGCAGCGTGCCGAGCGTGCCGAGCGTGGCATGCTCCACAGCCGAAGCCCTCGCCTGGGACGCCTCGTTCCGCGGCGTCAACGACCCCAGCGGCCGTGCCGTGGCGGGCGTCCACGACGATGCCTACTCAAAGGAGCACACTGAAAAAGCCAACACCATATAGGTGTGGAGAGCCATCGGCCTCCGCAGTCATTGGAATGACTAGTTTTATAGGTAAATACAAAAACCAGCATAGCATTCAAGATTTGTCAACGTCAGGAAATCGTTTTGACGATTGCCCTGCGGCAACACTTTTATAGACAAAAGAACTGACACCCCGTGCCAGTCCTTTTGTTTATATATGCTCAACGTAAAAAAGACGGAATACGCGAGCTATGCGCCACGAAACAATGTCAACGCGCGATGCGGCTATTCTACCACTATCTTCCGTGTCTTGCCAGCCACATGCACCAGGTAAATTCCGGCAGACGGAACGGTCACGACATTATCTTTTCCTTTGTAGATTAGCGTGCCGTTGACGCCATAGACCTCTACCGATGTAAAATATCCGCTGATTTCAATCTGATTGCCTATCACTCTGATTGTGTTGCGGTCAGCCATAGTGACCTCAACTCCGGAAAAGCCCCTTATGTTGCTGAATTCATTCCAGACTTCCGCCTGTTTATAGGCGATGACAGATACTATCGGAACAATCAACTTGCAGTTAGTTTTATTGACTCTGTCAAACACTCCGGAGCCACACACTGGCGGAATTTCAGCCAACGATGTTATCTTCGATAAGCCGCTGCAATCTCCGAAAGCACCATCTCCGATACTCGTCACGCTGTTTGGCAATGTCAGTTCGGTCAAGCCGCTGCAACCATAGAAAGCATAATACCCAATGCTCCACACGCTGTTAGGCAATGTCAGTTCGGTCAAGCCGCTGCAACCATAGAAAGCAGATTGCCCGATGCTCGTAATGCTGTTCGGCAATGTCAGTTCAGTCAAGCCGCTGCAATCGCAGAAAGCACCATTTCCTATGCTCGTCACGCTGCTCGGCAATGTCAGTTCGGTCAAGCCACGGCAACCGCGGAAAGCAGATTCCTCGATTCTCGTAATGCCGTTAGGCAATGTCAGTTCGGTCAAGCCAGTGCAAGCAAAGAAAGCACCATTTCCTATGCTCGTCACGCTGTTGGGGATGATACTGTTTTTGCATCCTGCAATCAATGTGTTGGTCTTCGTCTCAATTATTGAATTGCAATTATCCCGGGAGTCATAGCGACTGTTTCCACTCTCTACTGTAATCTTTTCCAAGCCGCTGCAATCGCTGAAAGCATAATTTCCGATGCTAGTCACGCTGTTCGGCAATGTCAGTTCGGTCAAGCCACGGCAACCCAGGAAAGCAAAATCCCCGATGCTCGTCACGCTGTTCGGCAATATAAGTTCGGTCATACCGCTGCAACCACTGAAAGCAGAATCCCCGATGCTCGTCACGCTGTTAGGTATGACGCTGTTTTTGCATCCAACAATCAATGTGTTGGTTTCCGTGTCAATTATTGAATTGCAATTATCACGGGAGTCATAGCAACTGTTTCCGCTCTCTACTGCTATCTTTTCCAAGCCGCTGCAACCACTGAAAGCAGATTCCCCGATGCTCGTCACGCTGTTCGGCAATATAAGTTCGGTCAAGCCGCTGCAACCGCGGAAAGCATATTTTCCGATTTCCGTCAGACTGTTGGGCAATGTCAGTTCGGTCAAGCCACTGCAACCGAGGAAAGCACCATCCCCGATGCTCGTCACGCTGTTAGGCAATGTAAGTTCGGTCAATCCAGAGCAACCATAGAACGCATAATCCCCGATGCTCGTCACGCTGCTCGGCAATATAAGTTCGGTCAAGCCGCTGCAACCACTGAAAGCATAATCCCCAATGCTCCTCACGCCGTTCGGCAATGTCAGTTCGGTCAAGCCGCTGCAATATGCGAAAGCACGATCCCCAATGCTCGTCACGCTGTTGGGCAATGTCAGTTCGGTCAAGCCGCTGCAATATGCGAAAGCACGATCCCCGATGCTCGTCACGCTGTTGGGCAATGTAAGTTCGGTCAAACCGCTGCAACCATAGAACGCACAATCCCCAATGCTCGTAATGCCATCTTCGATTGTCACTGTTTTTATTCCAGAATCCTTAAATGGCGAATCGTTATAGACATAGTCCCACATTTCGCCACTTCCTGACAACGTGAGGTTGCCTAAATCGTCGAGAGTCCATGTTATTGAATCTCCACAACGTACGGGTGCTGCGGTTATGTTGCTGAATTCATTCCAGCCTCGCGCCTGTTTATAGGCGACGACAGATACTATCGGAACAATCAACTCGCAGTTAATTTTATTGACTCCGTCAAACACATTGGAGCTACACACTGGCGGAATTTCAGCCAACGATGTTATCTTCGCCAAGCCGCTGCAATCAACGAAAGCAGCATTTCCGATGCTCGTCACGCTGTTAGGCAATATAAGTTCGGTCAAGCCGCTGCAACCATAGAAAGCATATTTTCCGATGCTCGTGATGCCATCTTCGATTGCCGCTTTTCTTATTTCATATTCCTTAAAAGGCGAAGTGTCATAGCCATAGTTCCACATTTCGCCACTTCCTGACAACGTGAGGTTGCCTGAATCGTCGAGTGTCCATGTTATTGAATCTCCACAACGTCCGGATGCTGCGGCAAATACATTGGCACACATTAGCACCGACGATAGAAAGGCTATCGTCAGAATCGTAATTTTCCGTTTCATAACTTTTTGTTTTTAGAGTTTTCAGTTGTTTTTATATCTCCAAATTATAATCGGCTTCAAGGATTATCCCGATTTCCTCGATTACCACCACAAAGCGAATGTGACATCGTGTTGGCTCAATCGGCGACAGTGTCGCTAAGTGAAATGTTTAACCATGGATTCTTCATAATTTTGCAATTTGTTTTTCGAATTTACAAATTTAACAAACAAGAACACAATAATCACCCACACAGTTAATTTTAGTTAATTATATTGCAAAACATTTTTCCATAGGCTTGGCGTATTGGCGTGTTGTCGGTAAGAATAAATCTGTCAAAGTCAGGAAAGGATTAGCGACCGATTCCATTGCTGCCATGCAAATATAATCATCACTTCTGTTTATATTGATTTTCAGCAAAATAACGGCATAAAAAAGCTTACCAGACTGCAATATTCTGTTATGGGAATAAAAAGCGGAGGCTGCGCGTATTCACTACGGGCAGCCTCCTTAATTGAAGTAAACGTCAATGTTATTATATTTAATCTTATGCGTAACTGTGCATACATGACAGGAAAAAGTTTACACCGAAATATGTGAACAGCACACTGAAAAAAGCCAACACCATATAGGCATGGAAAGCCATCGGCCTCCGCAGCCACGGGAATGACTCGCGGTGGAATGCGAAAGCATAGACAATCATCGTAATCAAAGCCCACACTTCTTTCGGATCCCATCCCCAATAGCGTCCCCACGACACGTTTGCCCAAACGGCACCAAGAAAGATGCCTATGGTGAGCAGCATCACCGCCGGATACAGCAACAGTTCGCTGTGCTCTTTCAGCACCGTTATCTCATCGGTGGCAGCGCGGTTGCGCATACGCATCACGAAAGCGGCGATGCCGTTCATAGCCATAAACGCAAGCAGCGCATAGGCAACCATAATCACCGCCACATGCGCACTCAGCAACGGCGACTGCAGCACCGGCATCAGCTGCGACATCCTCGGGTTGGAGATGCCCATCATCGCCACCATCGTCGTCATTCCGCAGAGCAGCACGCCCATCGGCAGCGCCAACGGCATGCGGCGCTCGGCAAGCATCGCTATCGGCACTGCGCACCAAGCCAGAAACAGCATCGTCTCATAGCCGTTTGACATCGGGATATGACCGCTCACAAACCATAGCAGAACGATAATAACGGATATATACAGCCACGCCGCCACCGCGATTGCGCGCAGCGTCAACACCGCCCACCGCCGAGGGCGGCCGCCGCGTGCCGACAACAGGCAGAACGAGAAGAAAGCCACCAGACCCACGCACATCAATGTTATGGCAAGCGGACGGGCGTTGCTGACGGTGTTGTAAGTCTTCTCCGCCTTGAAACGAGTGTCGGAAGGCAATGTCGCGCCTCCGTTTTTTATCTGATATTTGCGCACTTTCGTGTAGAAGTCAGACAAGTCAGCCCATCGTCCGGTCTGCACCAGCTCGTTGGCGTAACTAAGACTCATCTTCACAAACATCCATTCCTGTGTGTCGGTTTCGACAGGGATATTGTCATCGCCCTGCGAGAACCATCCAATTTTGCCTTCAGCATCCTTCAGCGGAAATATTTTCAACGACTTGCCGGTTGTAAGACGGTTAATAATGTCGAATTTCTCGGCAGCCTCGCGCAGCCCCTGAGGATCGGCGAAGCGGTCAATGCCACGGAGCGGTTTCTCGAGCTTATACTCGTTGACATCAGAAAAGAAATCGCGCACAGAAGCATATTTGCCATCAATGCCAAGCAAGCGTCGCACCTCGGCGCTCTTGATTTTGATCATCGGCACCTTGCTCCAATCAGTTGGATAGTACAGCCAGCCAGAAAGCACCTGCTCCGCCGACAATCCGTCGAACGTAGCGTTGCCGCAAAGTTTCTCTGTGAACTCTTTCGCCATAGTCTGCAACGGACAGATGCGGTCGCCGTAAAGCACGTACAGATTACCCATCTCCTCCGCCTGCTGTTGAGGCAAAGCCGGCAAATCAGAAGCCTGCGCCGACATTGCCAACATCAGTGCTCCCACAACCGCCAACGGCTTTGCCGACAACTTTCTCAACAAACTGCGGAAACGCGATTTTCCCGACATCATGAACCAACAGATGCTTGCAAGCAGCAGAGCATATCCTGCATAGGTCACACCGATGCCCATCGGGTCGTGAGCCACGGTAAACACCGATCCGCCCTCGCTGTCATAGCCCGACTGATAGAAACGGTAGCCGCGATGAGAAAACACATTGTTCATCGACGCGGTGCCATTCACCCCATCAGCCGACAGATGGCTGACAAAGTCCATCGGCGCCTCCGTTCCGGCATAATATTCAATCTCAAACCGTTGCAGCTTAAGGCTGAACGGCATTTTCGCAACAGAGCCGTCGTCGAGCGTAAACGCGCTTGCCTCCGCACCATCCTTCAGGCGCAGCGTGCCGTGTTCGCTTGTGAGCCACGACGTCAGCGCCCCGGCAAGAATGACGGCAAACGATGCATGAACAGCAAAAGCCGGCAGCCGGCGATACAGCCTGCTGCGCAGCATATATGCGACAGCCGACACCGCCATCACCGTCCACAAAGCCACGAACCACGGGCTTGTGTAGGCGGCAACGGCAGAGCTGTCGATTTTCTGTAAAATCGTGCCGACGGCAAGCACCACAAGGATGATTGCCATCAGCCCGAATGACGTTTTCTTCAGTACCCTCATCAAAATTATTAGATAGCGTTGATGAATTCAACAACAGCGTCGCGGTCAGCCTTGCTCAGCTTGCGGAATTTCTCCACCGCCCAACGAGCATCGCTACCCGGGCATCCATGCCACATAATCGCCTCCAGCACGTTGCGGGCGCGGCAATCATGCATACGGTCCTGATGACCAGAGCAAACGAGAGCCAGACCACGTCCCCACAGCGGAGTTGTACGGCACCAACCAGTGCGGATGTCGTTAGGCATCATCAAGCGATGCTGCACCATATCGGTGTACGGCCAAATCTTCTGGTGCGGATAGCGAGGCAGACGAGCGTCGGCATTCTTGAAGAACCCGTTTGGATCGGTGAAATTGTCGTCGCCCGTAGTCCATGACGGACGGTGGCACGAAGTGCATCCAAGTTCGGTAAACAATTCCTTTCCGCGTTTCACCGTTGGGTCGTCGAGATTGCGCGCCGCAGGCACAGCCAGACCACGATGCCAGATGTAGAAGTTAACATAGTCATCGTCGGTCATCTCAACAGGGAGTTCCTTGTTCATAAGATAGTTGTAGATGTCGTTGGCAACGTTTCCCGTCTTGTTCCAGTCAGGGAAATACTCATAGAACTTAGCCTGCACGTCCTTGTCGTTCATCGCCTTCTTGGCATAAGCCTCCGTCATATAGTGAGAACGGCGGTCGCTGCGCGTCACGTTGGTGATGTTCCAGATAGCGTTGGCGCCAGGGCCGTCCTGCAACGGGCCGCGGGTAAGAGCGTAGGTGTAGCGCAGCACGTGTCCGTCCTTATATTTCTTCACGAAGTCGCCGTTTGCAAAGATAGCAGGATTCAGCTTCGCACCCTTCGCCTCCTCAGCCTTGTATTGCGCAAGGATGTCGGCATCGTCGATAGCGTCGAGCAATCCAGTTCCATAAATACCGATTGTCGACTCAAGGCGCACCTCAACATCGGCATAAGGCAACGGCTTGTTGTTGCATTCGATAGGCACATAGAACGCACTCTCAGGAATCTTGACTTCAGGATATATCAACTCGTAAGTCTCACCGTCGTCAAACTTGTTTCCCCACTCGTCGGTGTAGGTAGGCCATGTGATTTGTATTTTCTCCTCGTCGAGCGGAGCCTTGAACGGTTCCACCGCCTTTGTCTGCGGCATACCGGTGAGCGACGACAAGTAGGCATTCGTGTTGCGGTCGTAGACCACAAGCAGGTAGCCGTTTCCCCAGTCGTTTGCACGATAGCGGTCCATGCGGCGGCCGTGGCCGTAGCCAGGGTGGCATGAGATACAAGAGTTGCGAACGTAGAGCGGTCCGAGGCCATTGAACGGCTTGTTGCTCTGGTTGAACGCACGCTCAAAGAAATATTCGCCATACTTGAACCGGTCGCTCATACCGCCTTCCTCAACAGGGACAGTCGGGTCCTCATAGGCAGTCGCCGACTGGTTGAATGTTGTACCGAGTTTTCCACCGGAATAATACTCTTCACTTAGTTCCTTTTCGTCGCCGGTTCCCGGCTTTGGATTGTCGTCGCTACAAGCGGCAAATGAGCATACCAAGATGCTCATTGCCATATAACGACTTACGATTGTAAGTTGTCTTTTCATTTTGTTGTATATGGGATTGATTTTTTATTTTGCAAGTTCTTCTTTCACAGTAGCCAAAACCTTGTTCAAAGCGTCGCATGCATCCATAGCCTCCTGGCAGGAAGCGTCGGTGTAGTTCTTCACGAACGGAGCCTTCATACCCTTGATTTTGGCAAGAGCATTGTCGATGGCAGCCACCACTTTGGAGTCAAGATCAGCATTCACGCTCTTGACATAAGCATGAAGCGATTTAGCCTCGTCGCGTTTGCCCTCAATTCCGCCCATATAAGAATTCTGGATGCTGAGGATGTTGTCGTAGAAGTCGGTGATTGAGTTCTCGCTGTAAGGCGACTCAATGTAGTTTTTGTCTTCACCAGTGTGAGGCTTGCCGATTTTTGAAGTTCCGACCTCATCGCTGATGTCCATACAACCATCGATTATCTGCTGCATGGCTGCGGTCCAAGTCACATACGTGCTTCCAGCCTTTCCAGAGTTCAGCATATTCTCGTTGTAAGAGAACCCGCCGGTTGTAGTCGTGTTCCACTCAAGCTCCTCCAATTTTGCGACACGGTTTTTAGGACAAGCGTCTGCGCCAGCCCAAGAAACTTGAAGCTGATAGCATTTGTTGCGCAAGTCGCCTGCAACAGCGATAGCGTAGACCAAATCCTTGTCGGTGATTTCAGAGGCAGGCTTTGCAGCGCCGTCCTTGAAGATTATATATTCGATTCCATGGAAACCGAGCAGTTCGGCACCGAGTTTGTTGCCAGCATAAGCATCACCGTCTTCAGAATCCATCGCAGCAATCTGAGCGTCGTTTTTCAACGCCACGAGAAGACCGTCAAGGTCCAAAGGCCAAGAGTCGATGTGCGGGTCGATGCCGAAATCACCGGCAGCGCCAAAAAGGAAAGCCTCGCTCTTCTCCCACCAAGCGCGAGCCTCGAGGAATGTTTTGCATGCAATCCGCACGTTTGCATCAGTCTTGTCGGTGCGGATAGCCTTGAGCTGGTCAACGAGAAGTTCAGTCTTGTCGGCAAGGTTCTGATAAGTGATGTTGACAGTGTTTGCCAGATATTGCTTGGCGATAGCCTCGAATTTGGCGTCTTTAGCCGAAGAGTCATCGGGAGTTGGGTCGTTGTTGTCGCTACAAGAAGCGAAACCAAGAGTCATTGCTGCCGCAGTAAGGGCAAGCATCGGGAATTTAATGATTTTGTTCATTGTAATTATTATTTGTAGTAGTTGTTGTTGATTTTCGAGTTAAAGGAAGTCGCCGGTGTAGGTTACACCCAAAGAGATTGACGGCTCATCGTTGTACTGACTTTTCAAGAACCGTTTTGAATACTCCGCCTTGATGACGATTTGCTTCATCGGCATATAATTGAGGCCTACGGCCATACGCTTGATTTCCGTCCACGGATAGTCGCGGTAGTTTCCGTTGGCAGGCTTGTAGGCATCGTAAGCCTCATATCTGCCGAACACATACAGCTTGTCGTACTTTATGCTTGAGAACGGGCGCAGGATATTGTAACCAGCCTCTATGCCATAAGAATAAGCCTCCTTTCCCACGAGCGTGCGCTTGTAGGGCGACGTTTTCATCTGAAGTCGGTTATAGTCTGAAATTTTATCGGCGTCGCCGAGATGACCGTAAGTAGCGTTTCCTCTGACAATCAAACCATAGCCTTTATACTCCATGTCGAACGAACCGATAGTGACAGCCCCCTTCACGTCCTTGTACTTGCCGTTGAAGTCAGCCTGCAACGTGTTGTTGAACGAGTTGCCGAAATATCCGCTTGCCGACAGTCTCAGCCCCTGCACCGGGAAGAAATCAAGTCTGGCAGCCACGGCGATATTGTTTGCCGGAGTGAATTCGAAAGGAGAAGTTGCGCCATAATGCACCCATGCGTCTTTCGAGAAGAAGCAAGAGTTTAGCGCCGGCAAAGCCATCACCTCATAGCGCATCCATTTGTAATTTCCCCACACGCTGATGCCAGTCTGGTGCCAAGTGCTCGGCAGAATCGTAGCCTCGCCCTCCGGACGGTAGACCGTGAAAAACTCATTTGGGAGGTGGTTGCTGTTAAGCGAGCCCACAGGCACCACCATGTGTCCGGCGCGCACCTGAATCCACGGGCGGAACTCCTTGTTTATCCACAGTTGCTCAAGAGCGACCTCACCGCCGCGCTCAATCTCCTTCTCCCATTCGCCTGTTTCTTCCGCCTCCATCTCGACAGCACTCTCCGTGCCGCCATGTTCAAACTCAATTTCCGAGCCGAAAGTCCAGCCACGTCCGAAGTCGAATCCAAGCATGATAACAGCGTGCGGCAGATCGAAACGGTTGTGACCTTTCGCATCCTTATAGTCCTCCGCCTTAGAGTATCGGTTCACGTTGTCGCTATAGAAATTTCGAGTCATCACAGCCTCGCCATATCCTCCAAGAGAAAGGCGCGACTTAAACGAGCGTTTGCCAGGCTGGCTTTCCTGCTCAGCCGGCGTCGATGTTACAGTTGTAGTAGTGATTGTTGTGTCGCCGCGCACCACCGTTGTGGTCGTAGTAACCGTTTTTTCAACTTCTTTGTTATTGCGTCGCGCATTGGCTGGAATAATCGAAGCAACCAAGCAAGCCGACAGTAATAATACAGTTTTGTTCATTGCAGATTGTTGTGATATTTTTTCAACCGCAAAGTTATTTTCACTTTTTTCCTGCTACAATCGCAAAAAAATGGTAAAGAGAATGGGGCGTATCACAACAATTAGGTATGCGCAACCCGAAAACGACGCATAATGGCATAAAAAAACCTCCGAGCCTATCAACAGGTTAGGAGGTAAAATATAAGATTATGAAAAAGATTTGTGGTCTTGTTATAGACGGAAGGCAATCGGAATTATGCATCTTACAGGCACATCCTCACCTCCCAACCGGCCAGGTTTCCACGCCGGCATATTCTTGACTATTCTCATCGCTTCCCTGTCGAGCGAAGGGTGGACACCCTTTATCACCGACACGTTGCAGACTGAGCCGTCTGTGTTTACGATAAAACTGCAAACCACACGCCCTTGTATATGACTGCGGTATGCGTCACAAGGATATTTGCGCTCATGGTTGATGTAGTTCATCAAGCCTCTGTCGTCGCCCGGGAATTGCGGTTGAACGTCGACGAAATCATATTCGTAGACATTCACATAGTTCTCATGCTGGCAGTGTCTTGTTTCCAAGGCAATGCGCGACACCTGAGCCGACGCCGACGGCGCTGCAACAAAGGCAAGCATGGCAAATATCGAACAACTTAAAATTTTCATTTCATCTATTTTCAGATGCTTTTTGCATCTTGATGGTGCAAAATTATCGTTGAAACTTGAAAGGAGCAAATATTCAGAGCCGGAATTGTGGTTATTTGAATATGTTTTACGAATATTAGCAATTATCGGACTGTTTTGGGTCAACAAAAGGAGCCTTGATGCATTTGTTTGTCTCCTTAATGCGAAAAGTTTCGCAGAAAAAATGTAACTTTGGGGCATAAAAACATAACTGTAATGAGAAAACTGCTTTATATACTCGTGATGCTCGCCGGGGTGCTGTATGCCTGCGGCGATAAGAATAGTTTTGAGATTAAAGGAACAATCGACGGCGCCGCAAACAAGAAAATGGTTGTGCAGCGCACCGACAACGGCGTGTGGGTGAACATCGACTCAATCGAGACCGATGGCGACGGCAAGTTTGCCTACCATGGCGCCGCCCCGGCATTCCCTGAAATCTACCGATTGGAATACAATGGCAGATATGCCTACTTCCCCATCGACAGTCTCGACCATATCGAGCTGAAAGCCGACACGGCTAATTTCGACACCGGCTACACCCTGACCGGCTCAGACAACGCCATCTGGCTCACCGAGGTGAACCGCAAAGTCCAGGCATTGTCGGGCAAGGCTGCCGACAGCCAGGATTATGTCAAGACAAAGCGTGAACTCACGGAGCGACTTCTGAAAGACCCGTCGAGCATCGTGGCTTATTATACAGTGGAGAAAATCGTTGACGGACATCGCCTGTTTGACCCATCCAACGCCGCCGACCTTAAGATTATCGGAGCTGTTGCCACGGGCTACGGCACATTCCGCGAGGGCAATCCTTTGACAAAATATATGGAGGCCGAATACATGGCAGGCATGCGCATGCAGCCATGCAATGCCTCACCTTCCGACACAATCCACGCCAACCAGATCGGCTATTTCGACATTGCCCTTAAAGACGCCGGCGGCAAGGTGCGCAAACTGAGTGACGTTGCAGTGAGCGGCAAGGTGGTGCTTCTCAATTTCACCACTTACGCAGCCAAAGAGTCGCCGGAGTTCAACCGCATCCTCGCCGACATCAACAAGAAATATTCCTCACGCGGATTCTGCATCTATCAGGTGGGTTATGACGCTTCTGAATTTTCATGGAAAGACGCAGCCAAGAACTTGCCGTGGACCGCAGTGTTCGACCCCGCCGGAGCGCAGTCGAAGAATCTCGTGAACTACAACGTAGGCTCTCTTCCAGCAATATTCATCATTGACCGCAACGGCACCATAGCCGAACGCGTCATGGACCTCAACGAGCTTGAAATCTCAGTGGCCCGCCATATTTAAAAGACAACGGTAATGGCAGAAGATTTGGATTTTGAGCAGGCGTCAACGGCTGCAGACTATACGAGCGACGACATCAAGACGCTCGACTGGAAAGAGCACATCCGCAAACGCCCTGGCATGTATATCGGAAAGCTTGGCGACGGCTCGCATTCCGACGACGGAATCTATGTGATTCTGAAAGAAGTGATCGACAACTCCATCGATGAGTTTGCCATGGGTTTCGGCAAACAGATTGTTGTGAACATAACCGACGACGGCACCGTGGAAGTGCGTGACTATGGCCGCGGCATCCCGTTGGAGTCGGTTGTCGACGTATCGTCGAAGATGAACACCGGCGCAAAGTATGATTCCGACGCCTTCAAGAAGTCGGTCGGTCTGAACGGTGTGGGCATGAAAGCCACCAATGCGTTGTCGACATATTTCGAGATTTCTTCATGCCGCAACGGCGAGAAAAAGAAAGTGTGCTACAGCCGTGGAGAAATCACCGACGACTGCCCAATCTGCCCAACCGACGAGGAAAACGGCACGTATGTCAAGTTTGTTCCCGACAAGGACATATTCCTGAACTACAAATACAACGATGAGTTTGTGGAGACGATGATGAAAAACTACTCGTTTCTCAACACCGGTCTCACAATCGTATACAACGGTCGGCGCATACATTCGCGCAACGGTTTGGTCGACCTGCTGCGCGAGAATATGACCAACGACCCACTTTACCCGATAATGCATTTCACAGGCACCGACATCGAGGTGGTTATAACCCACGCCAACCAGTATGGCGAGGAATACTATTCGTTTGTCAACGGTCAGCACACCACCCAGGGCGGTACTCACCTGTCGGCATTCAGAGAGGCTGTTTCGCGCACAATCAAGGAGTTTTACGGAAAGAATTTCGAATATTCCGACATCCGCAACGGCATGGTTGCTGCAATCAGCATCAAGGTGCAGGAACCGGTGTTTGAGTCGCAGACCAAGACAAAACTCGGCTCACGCGACATGAGTCCCGACGGCTCGCTGACAGTTGCGAAATTTATCGGCGACTTCATCAAACGCGAGCTCGACAACTATCTGCACATCGAGTCGCAGACGGCAGAGATAATGCTCCACAAGATTCAGGAAAGCGAGAAAGAGCGCAAAGCCATCGCCGGCGTGACCAAGCAGACGCGTGAACGCGCCAAGAAGGCGAGTCTCAACAACAAGAAACTGCGCGACTGTCGCGTGCATTATTGCGACGCCAAAGGCGACAGGCGCGACGACACGTCGCTTTTCATAACCGAGGGACTTTCGGCAACGGGAACGATCACCAAAGTGCGCAATGTTGAGACCCAGGCAGTGTTCTCACTCCGCGGAAAGCCGCTCAACACGTTTGGCAAGTCGCAGAAAGACATCAAGGCCAACGAAGAGTTCTATCTGCTCGACGCCGCCCTCGACATTGCCGACGGCATCGAGAACCTGCGTTATAACAAGGTGATTATCGCGACCGATGCCGATGTCGACGGAATGCATATCCGCCTGCTGATGATTACGTACTTCCTTCAGTTCTACCCCGACTTGGTAAAGAAAGGCCACGTCTATATCCTCCAGACGCCACTGTTCCGCGTGCGCAACAAAAACACGTCGCGAGGAAAAAAGAAGGTGAAAGACGAGACATACTACTGCTATACCGACGACGAACGCGTAACAGCCATCAACCGGTTTGGCAAGAATGCTGAAATCACACGATTCAAAGGTCTTGGAGAAATTTCAGCCGATGAGTTCAAGGATTTCATCGGTCCCGACATGCGCCTTGACCAAGTGAAGCTGCGTAAGGAAGACTCTGTAAAAGAAATGCTGGAGTTCTATATGGGCAAGAACACAATGGAGCGCCAGTTGTTTATAGTAGACAACCTTGTCGTGGAAGACAACGACAATATGGATATGACTCATTAAACAATACGACTATGAACCAACATATAGCGATTTTTCCCGGTTCGTTCGACCCTTTTACAATCGGACACCATTCAATCGTGGAACGCGCATTGCCGCTTTTCGACAAAATAGTGGTGGCTGTGGGCATGAACAGCGGCAAGCATTCTTTTCTTCCTGAAATCGACCGTCTTGACGCCATCAGACGCCTTTATGCCGATGAACCCCGAGTGGAGGTGATTGCCTATAGCGGTCTAACCGTCGAGGCAGCCGAGCAATGCGGCGCACGCTACATTCTGCGTGGTGTGCGAACAGTTAAGGACTTTGAATACGAGAAAACGCTTGCCGACATCAACCGCAAGATTGCTGGTCTGGAGACCGTGCTACTCTACACGCTTCCTGAGTATGGCAGCATCAGCTCGTCCATCGTGCGCGAGTTGATAAGCCTCGGACGCGACGTGACCGACCTGCTTCCGCCGGGCTACACTTTTGAGATTTAGACAACAATATAACAGACTGCGAAAATGAAAAAAATGAAATATTTAGCCGCCGCTGTGATATGCGCCGCGGCGACTTTTGGCATATCCGCGCAATACTCGCGCAGCAACTCCGCTTCACGGCAACAACAGAAACTGCTTATGGTGGAAAACATCGTAAACAATCTCTATGTTGACAATGTCGACGAGGAAAAGATTGTTGAAAACGCCGTGCGGGGAATTCTTGAGAATCTCGACCCACATTCGTCATACAGCACCAAAGAAGAGACCACATCGTCGCAGGAAACGATGCAGGGCAGCTTCAGCGGCATCGGAATCCAGTTCAACATGCAGAAAGACACGCTCTACGTTGTGCAGACCATTGCCGGCGGTCCGTCGGAAAAGGTTGGCATACTGCCTGGCGACCGTTTCATCGCCGTCGACGACTCCATCATCGCCGGACGCAAGCTGAAGAACACCGACATTATGAAGCGCCTTCGTGGTCCAAAAGGCACGAAGGTAAACATCAAGGTGAAACGCGGAAGCAATGCCGAGCTGCTCGAATTCAGAATCACGCGCGACGACATCCCGCTGAACAGCATCGACGCCGTGTATATGGCAGACGGGAAGACCGGCTATATCCGCCTGTCGCGATTTGCCGCCACATCATACAAAGAGTTTAAAGACGCCATCACAAAACTCAAGAAACAAGGCATGCAGCAATTGATTCTTGACCTCACCGACAATGGCGGCGGATATATGCAGATTGCCGCACAAATAGCCAACGAGATGCTCAACCGCGGCAACCTTATAGTCTACACCCAGGGACGCAAAAGTCCGCGACAGAACCTTAACGCCGACGGCTCGGGTACATTCCGGACACAGAAGGTTGTTGTGATGATCAATCAGTTTTCAGCGTCGGCAAGCGAAATTCTCTCAGGAGCCGTTCAGGACTGGGACCGCGGTGTGGTCGTAGGCCGCCGTTCTTTCGGCAAAGGCCTTGTGCAACGCGAGTTTCTGCTGCCCGACTCTTCATCGTTCCGCCTCACAATCGCACGCTATTACACCCCTTCGGGACGCAACATCCAGAAGCCGTATGTCAAAGGCGACCGTGAGGACTACGACAAGGACATCATCGACCGCTACAACCACGGCGAGCTGCAAAGCGCTGACAGCATCCATTTCGCCGACTCGCTGAAATACACCACCCTGCGCCTGCACCGCACCGTCTATGGCGGAGGCGGCATCATGCCCGATGTGTTTGTGCCGCTCGACACGACACAATACACCGACTATCACCGTCGTCTTGTAGCCAAAGGCATAATTCCACAGTTCGCACTACGATATGTGGACAAGAACCGCGCCGATTTGAAAGCCCAGTATCCCGACGCGCAGAAATTCATCAAGGAGTTCACGGTGACCGACGAGATGCTCAACAATCTTGTTGACGCCGGCAAAGCGGAGAAGGTTGACTTCGACAAGTCGCAGTTTGCCAAATCAAAGGAGATGCTCCGCACGTTTGTCAAAGCAGCGATAGCCAACGATTTGTTCTCGACGGGCGCATATTTCCAGATTGTCAACGAGCAGAACGACATATATAAGGAAGCGTTGAGCATTATCAACGACGATGCCCGCTACCGCAAAATCATAAGTCCGCGCACAGAGCAGACACCCGAAAAGAAAAAGAAGAAATAGTCACCACACCTACCTGTTGGCAAGATATTTGCTATAGGAGAGATGAAATTATAGGTTTACAAAATTATGGAAAGAAAATTCAAGACTACTGCCAAATGCGCCGGATGCGTGAAGGCTATCGGAGAAAAATTGAGCAAGGAACTTGCCGCCGACCAATGGTCGATTGACCTGACGTCGCCCGACAGAGTGCTGACCGTTGCCGCCGACACCCCTTCGGATGCCCGCATCGAGGAACTGGTGCGAGAGGCTGGATTCAAGATTGAAAAACTGTAACGATATGAACAAGTATTTTACTATAGCGTGTGCCGCCGCACTGTCAACGCTCATGGCTTGTAGCGGAGGCAAAGGAAACGCCGACAAAAGCACCGATTCAACCGCCGCGGCAGAGACTGCCAAAGAGACTGTCCAGGCAGAGGATTCAACGGGAAATCCAAACGCAAGCGTGATGGACCTGACAATCGACGGATTCAACAGCAAAGTGATGGATTTCAGCGGCGATATGCCAAAGTTTTTGGGCGCACGTCCGTGTGTCATCGACTTTTATGCCACATGGTGCGGTCCGTGCCAGCGAATGGCTCCGATGATTGAAATTCTTGCCCAAAAATATGGCGGAAAAGTAGACTTCTATCGCGTCGACGTCGACAAAGAGAAAGAGCTTGCCGGCGATGTGTTCGGCATCGAGGCTATGCCCACGTTTGTGTATATCGACAAGTCGGGAGCCATTAACTCGACAACAGGCGCCATAAACGCCAAAGAAATGATTTCAAACATCGAGAAATACTGTCTTGACTGATCGGAATGACCGACGAGCAACTGCTACTTGACAAACTTTCCGCCCGCGGCATCAAGCCAACGGCGATGCGCCTCCTGATTTTGCGCACAATGATGCATACAAGTCAGGCAGTGTCGCTGCTCGACCTTGTGGATATGCTGGAAACGGCCGACAAGTCCACGGTGTCGCGCACGTTGTCGCTGTTTCTCTCCCACCATCTTGTGCACAGCATCGACGATGGCAGCGGCGCGCTGAAATATGCAGTTTGCAGCAACACCTGCACGTGTGAGGTAGAGGATCTGCATGTGCATTTCTATTGCACACAGTGCCATCGCACGCTTTGTCTGCGCGGACTGCCAGTACCGCTCGTGCATCTGCCCGACGGTTTCACGCTCGAAAGCGTCAACTACGTGATGAAAGGCGTCTGCTCCGACTGCCGGAGAAAGCATAATTAGTATTTTCCGCTGCGGATGCGGTAGATTGTCTCCTTTGTCAGATTGAGAAAAGAGGCAAGCTGTGTGACCGTCACAAGGTCGAGGATGTTGGGATAGCGTTCCAATGCCCACTGGTAGCGTTCGCGTGCTGGTTTGTGGAGCATCACCATCTGTTCCTCAAGAAAGTCGGCATAGCTCGACAGTCCGAGGCTGATGTATTTAAACACCTCACCCTGGCGGCTTTTGTCGAGAAGATTGAGGTCGGGCAGCGGCACATAGCACACATCCGACGGCTCCATAAATTTGATGATGATATGATGGTGTCCGGAACGGATAATCGTTTCCGGACGGATAAGAAAATGCGATGCAAACGTGAAGGCGAAATTGTGCTCGCATCCGCGTTCGATATAATAAGTCCGCGCCGAGCCTCTGATGAGGAAAATCATATTTTTCAACAGTTCGTTTTGCCCGTCGACAGACTCGCCTTTCTTAAAATGCGCGAATTTCAAGCTTTTGATGAGTTTCGACTCTTCTTCTGCCGAAAGGTTCATTTTGTGGCGCAAGTCGTTGAGAAACGACAGCTGGTCGCCGTAGACAATGTCATTTTCTGCCATTGAGCATTTCCTCCACTTTTTGCCGCACATCGGTCATAAGCCACAACGGTGTCGACGTGGCTCCGCAGATGCCTATTGTCTCGACATTGTCAAGCCATGCCGGGTCGATATCGTCGGGAGTATAAATCATGTGGGTGTTGGCGTTCACGTTGCGGCATTCGTTATAAAGAATCATTCCGTTGCTGCTCTTGCGGCCGCTCACGAAAAGCACAAGGCTGTGCTCCTGTGCGAACTGGCGCATGCGCGGCATCCGGTTTGCCACCTGACGGCATATCGTGTCGTGACATTCGAACCGCCCTGAAGGCTTGCGCCTGGCTATCTCCTGCTCAATCTGGCGCAGCCCGTCGAGCGACTTGGTGGTCTGCGAATAAAGTACCACATCGCGGCTGAAATCTATTTTATCGATGTTGTCGACACCTTCCACAACAATCGCCTCCCCGTCGGTCTGCCCGACGAGTCCGTTTACCTCTGCATGCCCCACTTTGCCGTAAATCACGATTTGCGGACGCTCTTTTTCCTCGAAAGAACGGCGGATGCGTTTCTGAAGCATCAACACCACCGGACAGGTGGCGTCGATTATCTCAATGCCGTTCTCACGGGCGATGCGATATGTTTCAGGCGGCTCGCCATGGGCGCGCAGCAACACCTTCACTCCGTGCAGACGGCGCAGGTCGTCGTGCGTGATGGTCACCAGCCCCTTGCTCTGCAACCGTTCCACCTCGTTAGAGTTATGCACAATGTCGCCCAGGCAGTAAAGGCTACCGCTTTTCGCCAGCTCCTCCTCCGCCTTTCGGATTGCCGTCACCACTCCCGGACAGAACCCCGAATTCTTATCGATTTCAACCTTTGCCATCAACTATTCGGCACTTGACAGTTTATTGTAAAGATCGAGCAGCCACTTGTCCTGCTCAGCGATTGTCATGTTGCTGTTGTCGAGCACCACAGCGTCGTCGGCCTTGCGCAGCGGACTCTCGGCACGCGTGGTGTCGATACGGTCGCGCTCGCACACGTTGGCAAGCACGTCCTCATAGGTCACGCTGTCGCCTTTGGCGCGCAACTCCTCGTAACGGCGGCGGGCACGCGTCTCAGGCGACGCGTCGACATACACCTTCATCTCGGCGTCGGGAAACACCACCGTGCCTATGTCGCGGCCGTCCATAACGATGCCTTTCTGCTTGCCCATGGCTTGCTGCTGCTTGACAAGAGCGCGGCGCACACTGCCTACTGCGGCAACGATGCTCACCTTTGACGACACCTCCATACGGCGTATCTCCTGCTCCACCACTTCTCCATTGAGCATTGTCTGCGTTTTTCCGTCGGCATCAACTCCAAACGTGATATTGATGTCGGGCAACGCTGCTTCCAAACGTTCGGTGTCGAGGCGGTCGCCGTCAAACAAGCCGTTGCGCAGGCAGTAAAGCGTCACGGCACGATACATTGCGCCAGTGTCGATATAGGCATAGCCTATGGTTTTTGCAAGTTTCTTTGCCATTGTGCTTTTACCCGACGATGAAAAGCCGTCAATGGCTATTGTAATGAGTCGCTTATTGTCCATATTGTATGTGTGGTTAAAATTCGTAGATGTTTGTCGACAGGTTGACCATAAAAGTAAAACCTCCCGTGTGGGGCTGCGCCATCGCCACGCCAACACGGAATTTCGACGATTTCAATCCGGCACCCATTGAGAATCCCGAAATGAAATTGCGCGCGAAGGTAGCCATGTCTGTCTTCGTCTTATGATTATAGCCAAGAGCCACATAAAACTTGTCGCTCGGGGCATAGTCAAGTCCGAAAATCAAATGCCGGAACAGATTGCTCATAAATTTATCCTCTTTCACAAGCTCCGAATGCGTGTCGTTGCTGTCCTTGAGCTTATAGTACGGCAAATGCCATTTTGTCAATCCATGAGCTGTTATCGACACACGGAACGGACCGCCTTTGAGCGACTGCGAGTAGCCCAGCTGCACATCCCACGGCAAACGGTCGTAATGCTCCTCGAAACGCTTCACCTGACCGCCAAGATTCTTCACAACCGCCGACAGAGAAAGATCCTTGTCGGGATTGTAATAATTTATACCCAAGTCGGCAGCAATGGCAAACGCATTATACTGCTCATAGTTTGAATACAGAAACTTCATGTTTATACCGCCCCGCAAGCGGTCGTTGAAATCGTGGGAATACATCCCGCTGAACGCAATGTCGCTCACATTGAACGACCCCGTTTCAGCACCCGTCTGATCCATCCCCCGCATCGAGCCATAGCCGAAATACGTTATTCCCGCCGACCAAGCGGCATGCTCTCCAGCCTCCTTTGCAAAACGCGCCGACATAAAGTTGCTGCTCCCGAGATAGCGCATATAGCCGACACCGGCCTGCATATCCACCTCCGGGCCAAGCAAAGCCGGATTCTGCTCATAGAGATTAATATCGTCATCGACAACGCTGATATTGACACCGCCAAGCGCATATGCGTGCGACGACGTTGGGATGTTGAGATAATTGTAGGCAGTGCCGTCCTGCGCCCTGGCTGTCCAGAACGTGGTCATAACCGCCGTCACAATATATATGATTTTCCTTATGCTCATAAACATTCAGGCAGGAATGCATCTCCCGCTTAAAGAATAACGGCAAGAAGGCAACAATAGTATATCCTCCCACCAAAAATAAAGCGTAAGCCACAAATTACATTCCTGCCAAAGTGTTCAATTCCGAATGTCCCCACAATCCACAACGTCTTGTTGGAATTAAAACATTTGCCTATATTTGCACTATCGTTGCCGTTGCCAAAAAGTTGTTGAGCAATACGGCAAGGAAAGTTAATCGCACCAAGAACTAAAACACCGTAGGATAAATCATGATTGGAGCAATAATAGGTGATATTGTTGGATCACGCTTCGAGTTTAACAACACCGATGACCTGAATTTCGAGCTATTTACTGACGAATGCAGCTTTACGGACGACAGCATCTGCACTTTGGCTATTGCCTATGCTCTCGTCAGCGGCATCAGTTATGAGGAAAGCCTTAGATTCTGGTGTTCTTCTTATCCGAACCCCATGGGAGCGTATGGCGGCAGCTTCGCACGCTGGCTTGCCTCAAGCAATCCAAAGCCCTACAACAGCTTCGGAAACGGTTCTGCAATGCGCGTGTCTCCAGTAGCTTGGTGGTTTGACAATTTGGACAACGTGCAGCGTGAAGCTGAAAAAACGGCTCTCCCTACACACAACCACCCAGAGGGCATCAAAGGGGCTGTCGCCACCGCATCGGCCATATTCATTGCCCGCAAACACGGCAAAGACGCCATGCTTGAATCGATGAAGGAATTTTACCCTCAATGGGTGAATCCCGCTCCCGGAAGCAACAAATTTGATGAGACTTGTCAAGGCACAATGCCTGTTGTGTTCGGAATTATCAATAAGGCAAACTGCTTTGAAGAAGCCATCCGCTATGCCATCGCCGTCGGTGGCGACAGTGATACCATCGGTGCTATAGTAGGTTCTATTGCGGAAGCTATATGGGGAATACCGAAAGCTATCTCGGATGCAGCACTTGGATTTCTGCCAAACATCATGGCAAGCAATATCGCAAAGTTTTACGAATCATTGGCACAAAGACAAAAATAACAAGACTTGTTCTCAGTCGCTTCGATGAGCAAATGGCGCATGAGGCATAAACGTGCCAACCTCCACTCCTCGGCACATCCACAGAGGGAAATCGCCGAAGTGCGGTTGTAGAAAGATGTTGCGTGGAGGAAAACCGCCGAAGAGCGGTTTAATATGTTCACGGGGTTGGCTCGCCTACCCCGTGACACCAGTGGCACACGCAACTACCGCCGAAGAGCGGTTGCAGAAATGCCATCGCCACATCGGCATCGTCGCGGAGCGACGGCACTTTTCCGTAACCTGGTACGCGGAGCGAAGCGGATGCGTGCCGGGATTCTGCGCATCCTTCTCATCTCGCGTGCCGGAGGTACGCCACTACCTATGGCGGGACGGCTGACTCAACTTGCTAAAATATTTTCCGTGATTTATACAACCGCTCTTCGGCGGTAGATTATTCTTCCGCAACTGACCCCAGGTAGGCAAGCCAACCTGGGGCTATGATTATACAACCGTCCTTCGGCGGTTGCTTCCATCTGCGGATTGCCATCCCCCATTGATAAAAACCGTCCTTCGGCGGTTGCCCTCGTCATCGAATTGCCATCCCCATTGATAAAACCATTCTCCATTGGCATGCGCCAACGTGCGGTGCATCGCAAAAACCGCCGAAGAGCGGTCGTATATGTTAGCACGGGGTTGGCTCGCCTACCCCGTGACACCGGCGGCGCACGCAACTACCGCCGAAGAGCGGTTGTAGAGAGAGGTTCGCGTATGGTTACAAAGAAAGCGCCCCTCGGATTGCTCCAAGGGGCGCTTCGTAAG
>UMGJ01093439.1_pt1 | contig 38160 bp, 29 predicted proteins | sample 1965221 | NCBI WGS metagenome assembly UMGJ01 (sample SAMEA4836067, study PRJEB28245) | human gut metagenome | biome: gut microbiome; material: fecal sample | place: Denmark | collected 2008
GAAAGAGACATGCTAGTCAATACGCCAATTTTGGAAGCTTACTAACAGCTCGCTGTAATTCATGCATTTGTTAGATTTATTATTAAGCTATAATCTGTAATATGCTGAAATTCATTCTTTTTGTGTTAGCAGGTGCTGTAATTTATGTATTGTTTTCTTATGTATTGAGATTATTTAATCTGTCTGATGACTTGATAATTGGGATTACCAGCGTATGTGTCAGTTGTATACAAGGATATATTGGATATCTTATTTATATTAGGCCTGATAAAACGAAGATTCAGTAATTCTGGAAGTCGTTTTTATTCACATGCCTTTTTATTTTTCCATTCGTCTATAGTCAAGAGTGTGAAATGTTCTGTCCGTACATCTCCTAATAGGGATGTTTTTCCTTGTTCTGTATGATGGAATTTAAATCCGCATTTGTCCATTACCCGGCGCGATTTGAAATTCCCATCGTAATATCCGCACCATACTCTTTTAATTCCCAAGTCTTCAAAACAATGTTCTAACAGGCGATGTACGGCTTCCGGTATCAGACCTTTTCCCCAATAAGGAACTCCTATCCAATAGCCTATTTCTGCATCGCCTTCCTGCATGTCTGCACTGTGTACACTGTCGCCAAACATGATACCCACACTTCCTATGGGTTCTTGGGTTTCTTTCAATACCACAGCGTATGTTTCAGGGGCAGAGAGAATGTTGCGGATAACATTTCTGCTATCTTCCACAGATGTGTGTGGCGGCCATCCTGCTATAGGACCGATATTCGGGTTTTGAGCATATTTGTAAAGTGCTTCTGCATCATTTTCGTTCCATCGACGCAGTATTAGTCTTTTGGTTTCCATAGCTTGTGTTATTATTAGGCAAATATTTTTTATTGTGCATTAGAAAATATGATGCTGTTTTCGTCGAACAGCGGGGCGTCTTGACCTATCTCAATGAAAATCGCTTTATCGGGATTGCTATTGTGTATTTCAAAATATCTTTGTCCACTGTTGCCTACACCCCATCCGTTACAAGGAGCTGGAACGGGTTCAGACTGCATCTGTGCTTTAACTTCTGTAGCATAATCGCCATCAGGAACCATAATAAATTTTCTGACTCCTTTTCTCTGGGACTTTATTTCTTCAAATTTGCATGTCTGTCGTTTATCCCAGTTCTCCGATTTTTCTAAAGTTCTGATGACATCATTTATATCTTTATTTGGCAGATGAAAAACCTGAATAAGCATATGCGGTGCTTTGTCACCTTTTCTTACCATCGATATGCCTGGTAAAGACGGGTCGGCTATAAGCCGGATATTTTCATTCTCCTGCACCCATAATGTAAGGCTGGCACCAGAGATTTTCTTCCATACAAATCCATCGTATGCTTTTCTTGTTGGTTCGTTCTTTACAGTTTCTGAATGATTACTATTCTTTACAAATACAATATTCCTTTTTCTTCTTTCTACAACAAGAGTATCTTTATTGCATCTGATTATATTCATCGTATCGGAAAAGTGAATTGTTTGGCTATTACCTATACTTTCTCCATTCAATATCAATTTTTTGTCTGTTACTTTCCACTGATGATAAAGCAGGGTACTCATACCTATCGACTGTGCAGAGCCATCTTCTTTTAGATCCATGCCCTGAATATAAGGTACGTTCTCTGGAAGAACCTCTATCCATTGTCCTGCCAGATTAATGTTGTTATTAGAAGAACAGGCACATAGGACCAAGGCAAAGATTGAAATGATCTGTTTCATAGTATAACTGTTTTAGTTAGTGATATTGATTTGTAAATATGGTTTCTGCTGTAACGTAAAGTTAAGAATAAAGATAATCTGTTTTATTAAAAAAGCACCGTTATCCAGAGATATACGGTGCTTTTTTCGATAATTTGTTGATTAATTATTTTGTTTCTCCCAAAAGAATATCTGCTCCCTGAATAAATGTAATATCACGCGGTATGCCTGCACCATTGATTTTGTCGAGGTCTGCCTGAAGTGCAGGAGTGATTCCACCGTTTTCGGCTCTGTACTTCGTAGCGAACTCTACGTTTCCGTCTCCCTGTGTTTGGAGGATTAGCGCAGCCCAGCCGTTCATGGCTTCTTTTGCCTTTCCGAAATCTATTACATACTGACCTTTGGCGTCACGTGAGAAGGCTCCTGCTTTTTCCATATAGTTGAAGCACATCATGTTGGCTTTTCCGTGCGATGAAGCTGCTCCAAATCTTACGGAACGCAAGATGCCTGCAATATAGGTAGCGATAGCATCTTCGGCTGTAATATTGGTGATTTCGCCCATTTCGATAAGTTTGGTTACCATGAACAGACCTAAGATATCTGCTTTAGCTTCTTCCCATGAAGTCTTTTCGGTTCCCATCACGGCATCCACACTTTCGTTGGTGTTAATAGTCTGCTTAACACCCAGTCCGTGCGCTACTTCGTGGAAAGTAACATTCCAGAAGAATGCGTCGAAGTTAAGGTATTTCTGCTGTTCGGGTGTTACGATAAGTTGTCCGATAGGCATAAGGATTTTATCAAACTTTGCTTTCATGGAATTTCTCAGTTGCAGACGACGAGTACCTTTCAGTGCGTGTACTCTTTCATCGTTCGGCAGATTGATGGCGATCGTCTTACTGCCGGCGTTGCAGTCGCCTGCATAATACACGGCATCGTATACGTTCAGGTCGGACGATGTACCCGGAACAAATGTCTTGTATTCTGGTGCACAAGGCAATTCTTTCTGGAGAGCCGGAAGCATGGCTACAAATTTTGCAAGGTCTTTGCTTCTAGCTTCGTCTTTCAACAGGATAAACGACTCGTATGAGGCTTTGGTTTCCTGGAACTTGTCGTCGTAACTTTCAATAGGACCTGTCACAAAATCTATTTTGCTGTCTTTCATGTCCATCCATGCAAGGTCGCTTTCCAGATAGTCATCTGTCTTGAATGCCTCGATACGCTTCTCAAGATAGTTTTTCAGCCCCGGATCTTCTGCCAATGTCACTGCTTTCTCCAGTAAAGCACAGATACGTCCTATTTCTTCGGCATAGGCTTCATGATACCAGACACTTTTTAATGAACCATCTTCGTTTCTGCGGATAACGGTGTACCATGAATTCTTGTTAGCGTCTTCGAATGCGTCGAACTCCTCTGCTGTAATGTCATGCGGATAGTAGTTACATACAGCTGGTTTCTCGCCATAGCCGGCCAGAAACGGTTTGTTATTGTCAAGACGGTCCCAAGCCCCATAGTGAATCATGGCAAACTCTTTTGCATAACTGTCGGTGATGGTATCGAGCTGGCTCTTGTCACCAAAAGTCTGCTGCCAGAAAAGATCGTCGGTGATTTCTCCTACCTGAAAGAATATTTTTACCAACTCTTTTTCCTTGTCATTCAGATTGTTTACAAGGTCGGATTTCAATTCTACTTGAGCATACTCCTCAACTTTTGCTTTCATAGGAGATTCCTGCTGTTGGGTGCTGCAAGAAAACAATGTTGAGGCTACAGTTGCAACTCCCAACAAAGATGCCGAAAGGTTAATCATTTTTTTTCTCATAATCGATTGTTTATTCTTTGGTTTGCGAAGATACGAAAAGTAGCTGACAATACATTAGTTTACATAAATCTCATCCACAAAAATAAAGGCATCTCCACCTGGCCAGGTGTGCCATGAGGGGAGTTTAGGAGTGATTTTGCCAACTATCCTGACATAGCGTGCCTGTTGTGTGTCGAATGTCAGTTCATGGCGATAGATACCGTCAGGATCGTCTTTCTTTAATACAGGTTTTGAACTTTCTGCCACTTTGGTGAAATGCTTTCCGTCGGCAGAACACCATACTTCCATACCTGTGATGTCCATTACGGCAGATCCGATTGCTACATCGGTACGGAATGCTGCACTCGATACTTCTGTTTCCTTTCCTAAATCTACTGTAGCATCCAGATCGCAGAGGAAGCCCAGCCAGCGGCCGGTATTGTAACGTGTATCTCCAGTCAGTCCGTCGGTCAGTATGGAAGCTCCTTTGTAAGTATAGGTAGGACTCGGCTGTCCGGCCAGCGTTACAGGGCAGAATGTAGCTTTGTTTACACAGATCGTATCACACACTACACTGTTGTCTGTTTCTCCCGGCATAATAACCTTTGCCTTAAGTATGGCATTGCTGTTTATAGTGAACGGTTCCTTATAAAGTTGTGATGCTTCTGTAGGTTCACTGCCATCCAAGGTATAATATATCTTTCTGTTTCCAAGGGTATTCAGTCGTATGCTGAGTTTACGGTTCAATGTATCATTCTCGTAGTCGGATGTTACTTCGAATGCTCCCTTATGGTAGCTCAGTCCATATTTGTCATATCGCTTTATGATGTTGAACATACGTAAAGCAAATTCATGATAATCTCTGTTTTGCTTGTCAAAACCGTTCCATGTAATTTCTGCGAGTGCGGCAAGTCGGGGCAGCAGGCGGTACTCTATCTGCTCCATTGTTTCTATGTCTTCGCTCCAGAGGCAAGCTTGAATACCTTTAATGTGTGCAGCATCAGTCTCGGTCATATCGCTGAGGACAGGATTAAAGTCATATACTTTTCTTATGGCATTATCTCCCGGCAGATTGAGCACATCCATTGCGCTGAAGTAAAGTTGTCCGCAAGGAGTCATGATTACATCGTATCCCTTTTTAGCCGCTTCTGCACCATATTCCGCATTTCTCCATGCCATAACGGTAGCATTTGGTGTCGCTCCTCCGGCAAGAATCTCATCCCAGCCTATAATGCGCCGTCCGTTTTCCTCAACAAATTTTTCCACTTCGGTCATAAAGTAGCTTTGCAGTTTGTCCTCTGCTTCATATTGCTTGGTATCTTTCCATCCTTGAGCCTTGATAAGGGCCTGACATTTGGGACATTCCTTCCAGCGGTCGCGCGGACACTCGTCTCCACCAATGTGAATGTAGCGTGAAGGGAACAGTTGCATGACTTCTGTCAATACATCTTTGACAAACGGCAAAGTCTTGTCACTTCCTACGCACAACACATCCTTGTGTACACCATATTCTACAGCTGTTTCGTAGGGTCCTCCGGTACAACCGAGTTCCGGATAGGCAGCCAGTGCCGACTTGATATGTCCAGGAAGGTCTATCTCGGGTATAACTTCTATGTATCTTTCGGCTGCATATTTTACAATTTCCTGAATATCCTTTTGCGTATAGAAACCGCCATAAGGTTTTCCGTCAGTCCCTTTCACACCGTCTGTACGCAGTGATTCCTTTCTTTTGGAGCCTATTTCGGTGAGTAGGGGATACTTCTTTATTTCTATTCTCCAGCCTTGATCTTCAGTAAGATGCCAGTGAAATACATTCAGATTGTGCAGTGCCATAAGGTCGAGATACTGTTTCACTTGCTCTACGTTGAAAAAGTGACGTCCTACATCGAGATGCATGCCCCGGTATGCCAAGCGGGGATAGTCTTCGATGTTAGTCTGTTGGAAAGCAATTTTGTCGCTTGCCTCTACAGGGGAAGCCTTACGGAGCGTCTGTACCCCATAGAAGACACCTGCATGCGATCCTCCGGTTATGGTGATACCGTCGCTGCTTACGGCGAGCCGGTAACCTTCAGGATTTTTTATGCTTTTGTCTATATTTAACGTGATGTAATTTTTTGTTGCCTCTGTCGATGTGGCGAGGGTATAACCTGTACATTCGTTGATGTAAGCGTTCAGGAATCCGGCAATGGTCTTCATTTCATTGTCATTTTCGGGAGTAACAATGACGGTTCCTTTGTCCAAAATAAACGGCTCAGTCTGTGGTGTTACTTCGGTATGCTGCGGCAACGGGATAATGGCATAGTCGGCAGTTCCTTCCCGTATATCTCTGCAAGAAAAAAGAGTTACTGTAACTGTTGCTGCGAGTAAGAATGATTTTAATTTCATATGTTATCAGTTAAAGGTTATATACGTTCTTAATAATTCTATATACTTATTGTTTTTGTCTAACTCCAGATAAACCTTTTCGGAGCCGTTTGAATAATAAATTTACCTTCTAATTGTTAGTCGTAACTTTGGGCTACTTCTTCTGTTCTTTTGTTAGTCCTTACGACAACTATATATGCTGAACAGAATTTATACATAAGATTGTATTTCCTGATATATACCTTATGTTCATATCGTTTTTTAACGTTTGGTATGTAACTACAAATATAGAGAATTATATAATTATAAATATTCTTCTTGTTATCTTTCTGTTTCCAGAAAAATATTTCTTTGAAGTCTAATACTGGAGCTGTTTCTGATATCGCTATTTTCTTTATTACTACTTTTGTAATAAAAAATAATTATGGATAAAATAATCAGTTCTATAACAAATATACTCAACATTGATGACGAAATTCTAATTAAGTTTCTTGGTTATCTTCATCCAATGACTGTCCCTAAAAAAACAATATTAATAAGGCCTCTCATTACAGACGAAAATGTATATATAATTGAAAAAGGAATAGCTCGTTCCTATATAATGATTAATGAAAAAGAGGTCACGTCATGGTTCAGTAAAGAAGGTGAACTGATATTTTCAACTAATAGCTTTTACGGAAAAACAGAAGGATATGAAAATGAAAGGGTACAGATTCTGGAAGACTCATTGCTTTACTATATTAAAATTTCCGATCTGGAGGAACTCTGTTTTCAGCATATTGAAATATCTAACTGGCTTCGGTTGCTGCATCAAAAGGCATTTGTGGAAATGGAAAGGAGGCTTATATATCGTTTATATATGTCTGCAGAAGAACGCTACAGAGATTTTTATGCCAAAAACCCTGAAATATTTCAGCGTGTAAACCTTAGCTTTATAGCCTCGTATCTCGGAATATCTCAAGTTACATTATGGAAATTGAGAAAGAATATTAAGTAGTTAAAGAAATGGTCGGTTGTAGCGGTACTTATTTTGTATCGTATCATACAAAAATATAGTTTTGTGGTAAATTATTGAAGTTTTATAAAAGATATGTTACCAAAGTTACCAGCAAAACAGCCGAGGATAGTATGGCTTGATGTACTCAGGCTATGTGCCATATTTATGGTTATCTGTATTCATTGTTCTGATCCGTTTAATGTCTCTCCAGAGGCGCGCTCCAATCCGGAGTTTAATTTGTGGGGAGGCATTTATGGCTCTTTTCTTAGACCATGCGTGCCATTGTTTGTCATGATTACGGGTATACTGTTGTTGCCTGTAAAAATGTCTTTTGAAGACTTTTATAAGAAAAGACTTCTCAGAATAGCTGTTCCATTTCTTTTGTGGTCTGTTTTATATAATCTTTTTCCATGGCTAACCGGAGTTCTAGGCTTGCCGCAAAGTACGATGTCCGATGTATTTGCTTACGCACCAATTGACGCGTCGCAATCTTTCAGTGATGCAATCAAAAATATAGCTCTTATTCCTTTCCAATTCAATGTTTATACAGTACCGATGTGGTATTTATATATGTTGATAGGGCTTTATCTATATATGCCGTTCTTCTCTTTTTGGGTGGAACAGGCAACGGTTAGGCAGAAAAAGATTTTTTTGATGTTTTGGTCTTTTTCTCTTTTCTTACCTTATGCTTATTCTTTTTTTTCGCCCAACCTTTTAGGTGTTAGTGCTTGGAATACATTTGGTACACTTTATTATTTTGCAGGATTCAACGGGTATTTACTACTTGGAAATTATCTTGTCAATGATGTAAAGGAATGGAAATGGTGTAAGACAATTATTTTAAGCTTACCTATGTTCGCTATAGGATATATTGCTACATATATAGGCTTTAAAACGATGACAGCTAATCCGGAATGTTCGGAGCAGGAAATGGAATTATTCTTTTTATACTGTTCTCCTAATGTCGCTTTAATGACATTAGCATTTTTTCTTGTTATACGTAAAGTCAGAGTAAAGTCAAAAAGAATGATTCTTATGCTTGAGAATATTACAAAATGTGGCCTGGGAATTTATATGATACATTATTTTATTGTAGGGCTTGGATATGCTATAGCTGATGCCTTAGCGATTCCGGTATTTTTACGTATTCCTGTTACAGCCGTTATTGTTTTTGTTATTTGCTGGGCATTTGTTTCTGCTTGTTACAAGTTTGCTCCGAAATATTCAAAATGGATATTCGGATGAGAAAATGGCTTTAATGTTAATCTTATGATGTGATTTTAATAGGGGATATACATTTGAATGGTCATGATATAAAATTTACTTTTTGTCAAAATGAAATTTAAACTTCTCTACAATCGTAAAATCAGTAAGGGGATATCATATTTATTATAGATTTGTTATTTTTATACATGTAAGCAAGTTTGCGATGAAAGGTATTCTTAATTATATACGAATATCTGTCTGTAAATGTGGTGTGAATAATAGTATGTTTGACATAGGTAGCATTTTTCTTATTGCATAATGATAGTTTTGAATGGACTGTCTGAAGCTGAAATTAGATTGAGAAAGCTTAAATTCTAGTTTGATTTCTATTTAAAAATAAGATATGCCGGAGTTTTAAATAAAACAACAGGACGTTTTTGTCAACTTATCAGGATGTTTTTGATGAAATATCAAGGTGTTTGTATGCTTTTAATTCTTAATATAAGTACACTTATTTAACTGTTGGGGAATATTAGATTGCAATATGAATAGTTACAAACGAAATTGACATTAACATTGCGTTCTATTTGACAAAAATCTTCAGAATGTGCTGATAGAGAAAATAGATTAATTTGACAGATTTGATACTCAATTGGTTGTTTGGTTGCCTTTTTGATATATGAAATTATTGCGGTAAAGTTATCCCGAAAGTTTTTTATCTAACTTCCGGAGTTAAATTATTTTGAGTGATGGTATGATTCTTTATTTTGTTTTTAATATGTCTAATTTTAATTTGAAAATTCTCTTCTCTAAAATTAAGTATTGACACATCTTCTCGCAATTATTACAAATCCATTTCACCCTCACTCAGCATTCAAATAGCTGACAGAGAAAAAGTTTACCCCATTATAAAAATATTTGAAAGCATCCTTCATTATTTGCGCGTCTTCAGGATGCCGGTCTTTTATATAATTGGCTGCATCAAATCTATTCTTGCTCCGATTACAATGCTCACCAGTTTTCTTGTAATATAAAGAATCCGGAATGAAGATTCAGTTTATATTCAAAACATGCATATGCTTGTGACCTACAACGTATGGGGATTTCCTTTTTTATCATTCGGAATAAACTGATAGGTTATATTCCGTCATGTATTGGGGAAAGCCTTAAAATAAGCCATTTGCTTCTTCTTGCTATCTGGATGTTTCAGTAGTTCACGGTAAGACTGCATTCTGCTGTGAAGTTATGTATAGTTAGTTGTTGCTATCGCGAACAGGATAACAAAAAAATAGGCGTTTCATAATGATATATCTATTAGTATTTTCGAATGTGCATTCTCATAATAATCATTTGGGAGTAAATAAGCAATATACTCATAACTTTTCTGTTATAAAGTTGATTGATAGAGTGCTATTGCTTAGTACTGGTAATCGGATATATTTCTGTATCTTAAGTAGAGCCGTTATTGACAATGATTAACTCTCATTTCGAATAGGTTTGTCTTTGGAAACTGGCAATACTCTATGTATTTTTATGTTTGATAAAGATACGGAAAAGGATATATTTTTCTTGTATAGCTATCAGATAAAATTTTGCAGCCCATTTTCGTTAAATTTTTGTCGCCAAACAATAAAACCTAATAATGAGCAAAGCATACTTTTAGCAGACAAATATTCTATAGTCAGGTCATAAAATTGCTGGATAAGTCATAAAACCTTTAGATAAGCCGTAAATATGGTATTCATCTTCTTTCTGCATTCGATTTGTACTTCTGTAATAGCGGGAGAAATATGTCCATTATTATCATTATCTTGTGAAAATTGGAACATAGGTAAGTATTTATAAAAATAGAAAGGAAAGTGGTGAGGTCGTGAACCACAATATTTAATTGACGGGCAAAAATATAAGAGTCTTTCCTTTAGGCATAGAAAAAAGTAATAACTTTGTAATTAAATACACTGACAATCTATTTTATGAACTATGATTGATAAATTCACGATTTTTATAAAGAAGGGAAAGAGTTTATTATTTTTGCTGTCATTTGTTATATTACCAGTTTCGATTCAGGCGCAATCCCAGATAAAATCAATAAACACATTGGAAGATAAAATTTATGGATTGAGTCTTCTTTGGTCAGAACTTAAATATAATTTTGTAAATATAGACCGTCTGGGGTTTGATTTAGATAGCCTTTACCGAGAAACGATGAAACGCGTAATAGACACTAAAGACGACGTTTCGTATTATAAAGAGCTTGATTGCTTTTTAAATCGTTTTAATGATGCTCATACCAACTTATTTGATTACCCGGATTCAGGTTATGAAGAAACGGACTATCCTAATTACGGAACGAAATATATTGGCGGGAAATATTATTTCATTAAATATAAAAAGGATTGTCCTTATTCTGATCCAGACTTGCTTGGTGCCGAAATTGTAGAGATTGACGGATTGCCTACAGAGCAATATGTGGAAAAATTTGTGTTGCCATACCTCACAGGTTCGACATTGAAATATAGGTTGAATCAGGCTGGCCGTTTATTGTTAAATGGTTTGGAAGGCAGTTCCATCTGTGGAAAAGCAATATGCAGGGATGGTAAAATGAAGACTTTTAATATCGTACGCAATGGGGAAGCTATTCGCAAAAATGACGATGTATGGTTGCCCGAAGACGAGTATTCTTTTCATACTAGCAAGGCTGTAACATTAAATTGGAAAGATGATATTGCCTTTTTGAATATTCGCCGTTTCATCCCCGAGTCTGTATGCAATGACATAGATAAGGCTATGGCCGAAATCAATGCACGTCAATGTCGTGGGGTAATCATTGACTTGAGAGGAAATGGAGGTGGAAGGACTGATGTGGCATGGAGGCTACAGATGTACCTTACACAAGCCGATACAATACGTTCTTTTGGTGCTCAGACAAGAATAAACTCTGGTTATGGCCGCTCACAAGGTAATTATAGAAAAGAATATGAAGATTTTTATTTGTATAAAGCTTATAAGAATGAACCTCCTGAACTAATAACGAAACCACAAGGAATAAAGGTCTTGAGTTGTCCTGTTGCCATATTGATTGATAACAATAGTTTTTCTGCATGTGAAGACTTTCTTATAAATATTTATGAGATGCCCAACAGGCCTGTTCTGATTGGAGAAGAAACTGCCGGCCCCACGGGAGCTCCACTTGTTATCGAGCTACCTCATGGTGCTGTAGCACGTATATGCACACTTAGGCCACTATTCCCATACAGTATGAAACCTTTTGTTGAAAAAGGAATTATTCCAGATATAGAAGTTATACCCACTTTGCAAGAAGTCTTGAAAGGTAAAGATGTTGTGATGGAAAAAGCTTTACATTATATCCAAAATAAGAACTAAGCAAGTCAATAAGTTGGGAGCGTGTCAGGTATCTTACTCCTTTCTTGAAGCGGACTGAACGTCTCTTGTCCCGTTCTATTATCGTTGTACTTGATACTTTGAGAATGATGCTTCTCAGGACATAGAACAATAACCATGCGCTTGTCAGGCATAGTCAAAGACACATGGTAGGTGATCTTTGTTCATATAGGCCAGCCATGCGAGTAGTAGCCCGGTTATGGTATAGAGAACCATGTGTTTTCGTAGCGTTTGTTCCTCTTTCTTGAATTAACCTTTTCTGGATTGCCGTTTGAGGTCATTATTATTTTATCAGGATACAGGTAGCAGTATTCGATCATTGTTTTAAAGCGTATCACTTTCTCCATATTCATATCAATTGTCATTTTTTCATATTGATAGTCATTTTCATTTATCTTTTTGAAATAACAATTTGATTTGAAACTTGTATCTGTAGCAAAATTGTAGCAGAACTTGACTAAGATGTGATTTTCAATTATGCTGGGGATGACTTCAAAATGGCACTATAAAATAAAAGATACGAGATTCACTATTACTAAATCTAATAGCAGGTTTAGGCTGTCTATTTTTATATTGCTCCAATTCCTGCTTCAATGCTTTGATTTCTTTCTCTTCTTCTGATAGTTCTTCTTTAATAAGGTATGTTTCTGGCATCTTTCTATGTACCAGACCATTCTCTTTTGCTTTTAATGGATAGTTATTATCAGAACTAATCACTACAATGTTTTGAATATCATAACCGGATTTAAGTGCTGATAATATAAACCTCATCATTTATGTCTTTATTAAAATCTCCGCCTTCAAAACACTCTTTTGACGGATCTTTACATGTTTCAATTATGAATTTTGGCTGAAAGCCTTTAATTTTACAACGTAGGGCAGCGCCCTACGTTTTGAATACCTCATACCAAATACACCCTGAATACAGGGCATTGACCTGTACTATATAATTTAAGGCTTTCAGCCAAAATATTTCCGTGCTTGTCAGGATTAATTTCAGTTCATTTTCTAGCCTTTATATCCAGCTTCACTGGCTTAATCATATTCTTAGGATCAAGGATTGTATCCAAATCTTCCTGAGTAAGAATTCCTTCTTCAAGAACAAGGTCGTAAACGCTTCGTCCTGTTTCCATTGCTTTCTTTGCAATATAAGTTGAGTGATCATAACCAATATACGGATTCAGAGCTGTTACAACACCGATACTGCGCTTAACTTCATTGCGGCAAGCCTCTTCGTTTGCAGTGATTCCGTCGATACACAATGTACGCAAAGTATCGAAACCGTTTATCAATAAATCAATAGATTCGAAACAGCATTGTGCCATTATCGGCTCCATAGCGTTGAGCTCCATTTGTGATGCTTCGCCTGCCATAGTTACACAAAGTTCATTTCCCATGACTTTGAAAGCAATCTGGCTCATAACTTCAGGTATTACCGGATTTACTTTTCCCGGCATGATTGATGAACCCGGCTGACGTGCGGGAAGATTTATCTCTCCGAATCCGCAACGCGGACCGCTGGCAAGTAATCTCAAGTCATTACATATCTTATTAATTTTAACAGCTACTCTTTTCAGTGCAGACATATAACCCACCATACATGAAGTATCGGAAGTCGCGCCTACCCAATCATCGGCAAGACTTACTTCCCAACCTGTTATTTCCTTCAATGCTTCGATAGTCTTTTCAGCATAACCCGGTTCGGAACATATTCCTGTACCAATGGCTGTTGAACCCATATTCACAACAAGGAAATCTGCCGCAGCTTCGTTAAGATGTTTTATTTCATTTCTCAGGATACTTGCAAAACCATAGAAAGTTTGTCCAAGTGTCATCGGCACGGCATCTTCCAGCTGTGTGCGTCCCATCTTTATAATGTGAGCAAATTCATCACCTTTTTTCTGTAAAGCTTCAATCAAAGCTTCAAGATGCGGTAAGAATTTAAGATGGCTTGCGTAAAGTCCCATGTGGATAGCTGTTGGATAAGCATCGTTGGTTGATTGCGAGCGGTTTATTGTGTCGTGAGGTGAGCAGAATTCATATTCTCCAGCTTTCTTTCCAAGATGCAATAATGCTATGTTAGCAATTACTTCGTTGGCATTCATATTGGTGCTTGTTCCGGCTCCACCTTGAATCATATCCACCTGGAACTGGTCGTGATATTTTCCGTCAAGAATATCTTTACATGCAGCTTCGATGCTTTTCAGTTGTTCGTCGCTAACTAAACCTAAAGCGTTGTTAGCTTTTGCAGCAGCAAGTTTTGTATATGCCAGTCCGTGAATGAAAAGAGGATAATCCTGCAATTTGAACTTACTTATTGAGAAATTTTCAATACCTCTCAGTGTCTGTATTCCATATAGTGCGTCTGCCGGAAGTTCTCTTGTTCCCAGCAAATCATGTTCTGTTCTTGTATTTTTGATATTTTCCATAAGGCATTAATATTTAGTTGTTATTATTATATCGCAAAGATATAAACTAACATTATGTAAGCAAATATTATTGTGTTAAATAGTATTTTTATTGTTTTATATAGTGGAATTGGGTGTGGGTAATGTGTTTTACTTACAAATTGCATGCGTAAATGTAATATCTCTTGGAGCAGAAAAAGCTATATTCCTATATGAATTTTGGCTGAAAGCCTTTAATTTTACAGCGTAGGGCGGATGAGCAATCATCCTAATATTGGCAATCCTTTTAAGAATGCCAATAAAGCGGAATTTAATGCAAGAATGAATTATAATTTCATTTATACAGATGTAATGCTATACCCAAAAGAATAGCATTGTATTTAAATACTATTTAAAAAGTATATATAAAGCTAGGGGTAAATTAACCTCTTAGCTTCTTGTATTTTTAAGAAGAAAAATCACAATTCGTTTTGAGTTAACAAGCGTGAAAATATCACATTTCGTTTTGGGGAATAATCACATTTCGTTTTGGGGAATAATCACATTTCGTTTTGAGGCTTGTATATATTCCCTTCCGAAAACCGCTTCTGCCTTTAGTAACGATTTAGTAACGGAACTATGTCAGAAGTAGGCATTTTAGTGTCTTTCGATTGTCCGTCGGATAAATAAAAAAAGTCCCGTAAAACATTGATTTTACGGGACTTGTCTATTTCTTTCCTCCTAATTCCTTAGGTCGTTGCGGAAGCTGGGGAACTCGAACCTTTCAGCTTCAACTCTGTATATCAATTAGTTTTACACTTGTCAAGACTTCTTTCTGTAGCATTTTTGTAGCAAAACTGCCAAATCTCTAATGAACCCTTGTTGACAACCTCCATCATCACTAATTCACGGTTCAAAGATAATCTTTTTCGAACTAAAAGCCAAATGATTGATAATAAATATTTTCCAAGGCTCTCTGCTACACTTTTAGTGCAAGGTGCAAGCCCCTTAATATATAAGGAGGCTTGCACCTTGCACTAATAATACTTTGACTCCTATAATGCGATATAAAACGATATTTCTTATTCCAAAGTAGGATATATTATTGTATTTTGTTAACTTTGCGAAACTTACATAAGAGAATAACGGCGCTTTAATGATAAATTTACATTAAAGTCGTCTTTATATATAACATATACGTTCGCCGAACGTCCCAATGCGAAAACTGGCACTTTTCAAAACGAGGGGATATTCAGCGCAGGATATGCTATGCCTTGTCATAGCGTGGTCTTGCCTGTTCCTCGTTTAGGTATGCCAGTACCTCGCATTGAAGCAGTGTAAGAGCCACGCTTCTTTTTTGGATACTGGTGAACAGTAAAACATATTGTTTAACTGTTTAATTACAAGTAACATGAAACAGATTAAAGCACACATTGCCGTATCTCTTGATGGATTTATTGCTACTTCAGACAATGAATTAGAATGGCTTCCCAATGAAATTAAATCAATTCTTAATGAACAGTACGCCATAGCTGATTCACTACTTATGGGAGCTAACACCTACCACTATATATTTGATCACTGGGGAGGGTGGCCATATACAAATAAACAAACCTTTGTAGTTTCACATAATAATACCAATGTTACACCAAATTGTAATGTAAGATTCTTAATAAACGGACAACTTGAAGAGATTAATAAGCTGAAACATAAAACAGATTTATTAGTCGTAGGTGGAGGTATTTTAATAACAACCTTAATAAAAGCAAAGCTTATTGACAATATTACAATATATACAATCCCCAAGCTTTTAGGAAAAGGTATAAAACTTTTTCAAGAAACTCCAGAGTTAAACCTGAAATTTATGGAAAGTAATTCTTTGGAATGTGGTATTGTTTATTCAAGATATAATTTATGAGTTTTAGCCTTTTCAATGATACTATCAAAGTTACATATAATACGTAAAATAATATTATATGATGTGAAATATAATCATAATATAAAATTGGCAAGATTGGACAATCTAATTTATATAAGAATACAATATCTTTGTGTATTATATTGTTAACAATGAAAAATTGTACCGAGAATACATATAAGCAGAAAAGTAATCAAGTTATTGATTACATTAATTCTAATTTACATCGGCCATTACAGTTAAATGTCATCGCTGACAGAATTAATATGTCCCAACGACAATTGTTGCGCATTATGAGTTCTATATTAAAAGAACCATTATATTCATATATTACTAGGCAACGTATGGAACGAGCCATACAATATATGCAAACAGAACAAATAAGCCAGAAAGAATTGGCAGATTTGGTGGGTTATGATAATCCACAATCATTTTCTAAAGCTTTTAAAAAACAGTTTGGAATATCTCCTAAAGTATATACTGATAAATTAAAGATTCAATTAAAAGAATCAACATATAATAGTAAAATAAACAGTTTATCACCTGAAATATTATTTTTTGAAGGATTGAATTTAGTCTATATTCGAGTCTGGGGTAAATATGGAGAAGAAGAACCATATAAAATAGCTTGGAGTAATTTAATACGTTATTTAAAGAATAACGATTTATTGACATCTAACACTAAATTTATAGGTTTAAGTTTCGATGATCCAAATGTTACATCTCCTGATAAATGTAGGTTCTATGCTTGTGCGTCAGTACCAAAAACAATAGTACCAAATTGTGAATTCGGTACCTTTAAATTATTACCAGGTAAATATGCAGTTTATACCATAAAAGGTTATTATGAAAATTTACAAGACTGGTACAATACAATTTGGGTAAACAATGAAGAAAAATTAAGACACGGAATGTCTTTTGAAGAGTATATAAATTTTTCAGATGAAAACATTGAAAATTACATTACAAAAATATACATACCAATAAAATAACACATTATTATGGAAAAGGAATCTTTTAAATACATTACTCTATCCAAAGAGAATATAAATAAAGAGCATATTTGTTGTGCTTTTTCTGATAAAAAATGCTCAGAAGGTTATGAATTAAAAAAAGATGGTTAAACAAGGAATTTGAAAATGAATATGTTTTTAAAAGATTAGACGCACGTGCAAAGGTTTTTATAGAATATGTACCTGCTGAACATGCCTGGGCTCCCGTTACGGCACCAAACTATATTATGATAAACTGTTTCTGGGTATCTGGGCAATATAAAGGTTTGGGACATGGATATAACTTACTACAATCTGTTATAGAAGATGCAAAAAAGCAACAAAAAAGCGGAATCATTACTATTGTTGGAACAAAAAAATTCCATTTTATGGGTGACACAAAATGGTTTCTAAAACATGGCTTTGAAGAAATAGATAAACTTCCAAACGGATTCTCATTATTAACTTTAAAATTTAACAAGAATGATAAGAATCCTTTTTTCAACGACTGTACGAAAAAGGATAGCTTCCAATATAAAGATGGTATGGTTGCTTATTATTCAAACAGATGTCCTTATACTGAATATTATGTGAATGGAATGTTACGTGTCCTTGCTGAAGAAAATAATATTCCATTAAAAGTTATAAAATTTGAATCGCAAGAGCAAGCACAATGTTCTCCAACACCTGCTACAATATTTTCTCTTTTCTTAAATGGAGAATTTATTACAACAGACATGAGTATATGTACAGACTCAAAATTTAAAAAACTGCTCAATCTACATAATGAAAGAATTAGTAAATAATATTTTAGCACAAATAGAGGTCGAATTAGATGATATCGACCTCTATGGCTATGATATTATAGAAACTTCACTTTCAATAGTACGCCGTTTACAGAAAGCATTAAATGATTTACGAATAAAATTACAAACTTATACATTCTCTACTAAAGAAGAAGAAATATTCTTTTTCAAAAACCAGAAACCAGAATTATTAAGTCGATTACTATATTTTCACAAAATATATCGTATTGAAGCGCAATGTCCAACAGGCAGTAATGAGGTTATGAAGTTATATATCAATAAAGAGCTGGACAACTTAACATATTTCTTCAATCGTAACTTGGATTTCTATCAATATTATCGTTCACATTCAACAATTTATGACGAGTATTATTTTTTACGTGGTAATACAGATATCCGCCTTTATACAGATAGTACACTGTTAGATAAGGATCCTAATTTTTCAACAGGGTACGACTATAAAGTAGCGAAAATACTCGCCAATGAAATGCTACGTATTTATCTTAACAAAAAACTGCAGAAACTCGAAAACGAAAGCTATATAGAAAAACAGTACCAAAGCATCAGCACTAAAATACCTATTCGTTTCACAGGAAAAAAAGCAGCATTAATAGAACTTGGCTATGCATTAGTTTCTTCCGGGGATATAAACCACGGAAATATTGAAATAAAAGAGTTCATGAATTATCTTAGCACCATGTTCAATATAGATCTAGGAGGTTACTATGATGCTTATATAGCTATGAAAGAACGTAAAGATCGTACCTCCTATTTAAATAAACTGATAGAAAATCTTTCTAAAAGAATGGATGAGGATGATAGAAGATAAGACCTCATAGATTTCGTATGATAAAATACCGTGTTTATACCAACATGGTATTTTTTTATTTGTATTTACTGTACATAGAATTACTCCACTTTATAAGCCAAAATAAAAGAAATAAGCCTTTATTTTATTTTTACCATGATGGTATAAACCATGACTTTTTATCATTCACATATTCCGACTTTTGCGAAAACAATTAGTCTGCAATATGGATACAACAATATTTAAGCTACATGCAAAAACTGAATTGAGTTTATACCCTACTATACTCACATCCTCATTGAATATTATATTGATTAACGACATCATTATGCATATGATGAATTATATGTTGCAAACGATGCAGGCATTTGCATATAGTGAAACATAACCTATTGGATGTAATTCCTAAATTTACATTATATGAAAACGATAAGTCAGAAACTTAGGAAATTAAGGGATGCAAAGGGTTATTCACAAGAGTATGTCGCTGAAAATATGGGAGTTTCACCATCTACAGTATCCAGAATTGAAACAGACTGTAGTTCAGCAAGAGTAGAGCAATTACAGGCATACTGCGATATTTTAGACATCACTCTTGGTGAGCTGTTTGCATGTGATGCAAGTGAATCCAAACAAAGGAAGATTTCACTTAGCATTTCTCTTAATGTAGATTCCAAAGAAGACTTGAATAGAATTTATGAAGCATTTAAAATATTAGGTCACCAATAATAGTAAAGTATGGAAGTAATTACCATTGATAGTGAAGCCTTTCAAAGTCTGAAAGAGCAGCTGAACCGTATAGAGAGTTATATCGAGCGTTCAACTACCCTAAGTAAAGAGATTGATGATGCCCTGGAACTAAGTTCAAAGGATGTGATGGAAGCACTTGCCATATCTGAGTCCACGTTATACAGATGGAGAAAAAAAGGTATAATCAGATACAGATATGCAGAATCAGGTGATGTACGTTATTTCTACAATTCGCTTTTTGTGGGAATTAAATGTTATCAGATTAAAGTACCGGCAATGCCAAAGGAAGAAGCTTTAAGAAGGCTTAGTGAATTCAAGGACAACATAATTCTAAACAGTTACATGAGTAAAGACAAACGAAATGATAAACAAGGAAGAAATACTGGACCGTACTAACAGGGGACTTGATGTTTTCAAATATTATCTTCGGATAGATTTCCGACCTGGGAAAAACTTCAAGAATCCGTTATATGATGATAAAAATGCCTCATGCAACATATACTTTGACAGACATTCACGCACCTTCAAGATGAAGGACTTTGGTGACGAAAGTTATTCCGGTGATTGTTTCTGGTTCGTTGCCACAATAAAAGGCTGGAATGTCAAATCCGACTTTTCCAATATAGTCAGTCTTATAAACTCAGACTTGAATCTTAATCTTGCACCAAGTACAACAGGAACATACACCACCACTACAGCAAAAACGACAACAGTATCCAAAGAAGATATTTCCTTAAATATAGCAGCAGAAAAGAATACAAGTTCTTTCAAAGTCGAATCAAAACAATTCACATCTACCGAACTTGGATATTGGCAAAAATATGGTATAAAACTCTCCATTTTAAGGCTTTATCATGTAACATCTGTAAAATCATACGAAAGCATAAACAGGAATAATGAGCCATTCAAAATAGAATCATCAGATTTAGATCCCATTTTTGCCTATAACGGAAATGGATATGTAAAACTTTATAGGCCATTGAATAACAAAATGCGCTTTCTGTATGGTGGTGAAATGCCTGAAGTATATTGCTTCGGATTAGAACAACTCCCAAACAAAGGAGATATTGTTTTCATAACAGGCGGAGAAAAAGACGTGATGTCACTCTATTCAAAAGGATTTTTTGCTGTCTGCTTCAACAGTGAAACAGCATCCATTCCAACAACCATGATAGAAATGCTTGAAAGGAAATTCAGACACATCATCATTTTATACGATTCTGATGAGACCGGTAAAAGAGAATCTCTACGCCATTATAATGCCTTGTCAGACCACAATGTCATACGTCTGGAGCTGCCATTGTCAGGAAGCAAAAAAGAAAAAGATATATCAGATTTTTTTGCCCTTGGTAAAAGTGCATCAGATTTACGGGAACTTATCACAAATTCATTGGAAAAACTATATTCTCATACACTCATGTTACTCAAATCATGCGAAATGGACTATAACAATCCACCTGAAATTTCTAAAACTGTTGTATCAGTCAATGATGTACCATTAGGAACATACGACAATCTGTTTTGTATAACCGGAGGTGAAGGCACTGGCAAAAGCAATTTTATTTCAGCCATCATAGCCGGAACATTGATAGATGAAACAACCAATCCTTCTGTTGATACATTAGGACTAGATATCTGTCCAAACTATAATCAAAAGGCGATACTTCATTATGACACAGAACAATCAGAGTATCAGCTTTACAAGAATCTTTCAAAGACTTTAAAACGAGTCGGCATTGATTCTGTTCCGGAAACATATCACACATTTTATCTGGCATCCATGTCCAGAAAAGAAAGGCTACAGATTATAAGGGACAGCATGGACCTGTATTATCACCGCCAGGGAGGAATACACCTTGTCGTTATAGACGGAATAGCAGACCTAATCCGCTCCGCAAATGATGAAACTGAAAGTATAGCCATTGTTGACGAACTGTACAGACTTGCAGGTATATACAAAACATGTATAATATGTGTTCTGCATTTCGTACCCAATGGAATCAAACTTAGAGGACATATTGGTTCAGAACTGCAAAGAAAGGCTGCCGCTATCCTCTCCATTGAGAAAGATGAAAATCCTGCTTACTCAGTTGTAAAAGCTATCAAAGTAAGGGATGGTAGCCCTCTTGATGTTCCCATGTTACTATTTACCTGGGACAAAACAAAGGATATGCACGTCTATGCCGGAGAAAAATCCATCGAAGATAAGGAAAAGCGAAAACGTACAGAACTATCCAATATTACCAAAGAGATATTCAAATCACGCAAAAAGGTATCTTACAATGACTTGACAGAATTAATAATGGATATGCTTGACGTAAAGGAACGTACCGCTAAAAGCTATATCAGATACATGAAAGAAAACGAAATGTTGTCGCAAGATTCCAGTAACTATTATATAATTGGGAATATCAGCCTATGAATAATGATGAAGAAATGGATGTATGGATAAAAGAAATCCTTACCCGCCTTAAAGCCATAGAAACTACATTGAGCAATATGGAGAAGAGCCAACTGCTGGTTGGTCCAGATACTCTTCTCGATGTAGTAGATGTTTCCAAAATAGTCAAGATTGCTCCCAAGTCCGTTTACCGCTGGGCTTATGAAAGAAAAGTTACTTCGGTAAAGATTGGTGGCAGACGATTATTTTATGCAAAAGATGTTCTTGCACATCAAAAGGAAAGACGATAAGAATATAAGTATTAACGTTTTGCGGAATACGATAATAATTGTAATTTTGCAAACGCTAATAATATCTTCAAACAGTTATTTATTAGAATATTACAACTTTAAAAACAGCATTATGAGCTTTGGATATACAGTAAATAAAGAAAAGAATGGGGTTTTATTAGCATACCTCGCAGAAAGAATTCCTAACATAACCCTTAGGAAGCTATTGAAGCTGGTGTATCTTACAGACGAAAAATTCACTATCGAAAGAGGATTCCCTCTAACCTGGTTCAGTTACTTTGCATGGAAAAAAGGCCCTGTTGCACCTGAAGTATATGATGTAAAGAACGGATCATTTTCAGAGTATGTACAATGCCATCGTAACAACGAAGACAAATGTGAAGTATCTCCGGTTAGTGGTATTCTCACACAAGAAAAGCTAAACCTCTACAGCCAGTATGAAATGGATATGATTGATAAAATCATTTCTACATACGGATCCATGTCAGCAGATGAGCTTACTGACATTACCCATCTTGATGATACCCTGTGGAGTAAAGTAGTGAATGAAAACAATCTTACTTTTTCAGATTCAGGTCGTTCTGACTGTGAAATTCATCTGAACCGTCTTATTGAAGGTGACGAAGAAAAAGAAGAAGTTTTTGAGGATGCACTGGAATATATGCAGTTCTGTAATGCGACATCGGTATGTTAAAGGCTAAGAATATTATCTACGGTTTTTGCACCTTTACAAATCCTCCCAAAAACAAGTATCTGATTTCCCTCTATAGAAGTGAGACACTGAATGTTGTTGCCGTATTTCCTACTTCAAGAAAACGTTCTGGTAGCTTATCACCGAAACACGGCAAGAACTATAGAGGACAGGATATTGTATCGTACGTATTTGAAGCCAACAGGTGCATTGGAAAGAAATATGGTTCTGACGAGGATTTCTCTTTTCCACTGGTTACTACCATCCCATTTGATTATTGCTTCCGGGAAGGTGAACAAGAAAACCTTCTAAAGTCCTTCGAATCTGCAGAAGTGGTAGGAGTTCTCTCGGATGAAGAATACATAAACTTGATTTATGCTTTTTCCAAAAGTCCATTAACTCCACGAAAATATATTCCGATTTTTGAGAAGATATTGAAAGAACATTATTCATTCTAAACCTAAGCCTGGTGGATTATGAATTGATATATTTTTTGCATTTTTTATTTAAGGTGTTTTAAATATATTACCATTTACTTCATAAATAGCTGTTATAATATCATGAGATTAAGGAGTTTAATAAAAAATCAAGTTTTATCAATAGACGACCATAAATGGGGATGTCAAGAAGAGAAAAAATGGGATTTCAAACATTGTGATATTCATGTTGATAAAAGAACTAATTTCCCAATTAATGGCAAAATAAGAGAGGTACAAATTAAAATACCTATAAATTCAAATCGTCCTATTGAAATAACAAATAAAAAAAATGGGAATAAATCAAAGCTAGATGATATACCTAATAATTTAAAAAAAGAAATAGAAAACGCTTTTAGCAATGATGAAATACGAAATGCTTTTGTTGTTGATGTATATGATGTTCTAATAAATTTTTCATCAAAAATTTCCGATGAAGATAAAGCTAAAGAAACTCTTATGAAAATTGCAAAACATTTTAATTTAGGCATACCCACTGAAACAATACCAACTTACGTGGATAATGTATTGTCTAAATATTCTCTTAAATTCAAAATTGCAAAAGATGAAGAATATACAGCTGAGATTCAAAAAGGAAATATAAAAATAGGACAATTTTAAGACCGTAATCCAGAAATAAATTAAAGGAGAAAGTCCCCTATGTAAAATATATAGAAACTTTCTCCTTTATCTTTACAAGCACCAAATTAGCAAAAATGAAAATAGCATTTAAATAATTCAGTGTTTATTATTCTATTTAGAATGGCTTTAAAATCTTTAGTTTAACATTAAAACCAGGTTTCTCAAAATATTTAAATATTTCATTTACCGGTAATTTAAATGCATCAGCTAACTCTTGATCTGAATAGTCTAATTCTTTTTTCAATAATTCATAGGCTTTATAATAAACAACCGGAGTATCTATTGGAACATATACTGGTTCATTCTTTTTATAGCCCTTACGACTTAATTCAATGTTAAAATAACTATATTTATCATCAGTTATACACTTAAGATCTTTCGCTCTACGAATAATTGATGCCATAGATGTCATCCAATAAGATTTCAAAGAACTTAAATATTGTAGTTTAAGACCTTGTAATGAACCCTTTATAGCTGATTCTGGCATTAAAAATTCTGAGGCAAAACGATTTGCTTCATTTTCTTTATCACGATGATCTGGAATTGGGTATTTAGAAGACAAATGCATTATAATATGACCCAACTCATGGGCTATAGTAAAACGCTTATGGTCATTACTATAATTCTTGTTTAATATTAAAACCATAAACCCTTCATCCGTTACAAAAGAAACACCATCAAATATATCTACATCATAATCTTGTTCGACAATAATTATACCATACCGCTCTAACAATGAACATATATTTTCTATAGGCTCATCCTTTAGACCCATATATTTTCTTGTAAATTGTGCGGCAGATTCTGGAGTATAACCGTCTTCCAAATCCAACATACAAAGTCCTATTGGAGGAAATTCAATACTTTCTGACATTTCATCTATTATGTAACCAATCAATTTATTTGCACATTCTATATGATCTTTCTTACTTTTAATAATTCCAGCTTTTCTTCGATAATGGGCATTCTCTACATTATTTGAAATCTTTTCTTCATAGAACTCTTCTGGGAATCCCAGGAAATCTATAATTCGCTTAATTACATCTTCAGATAATAATCCCACACCTTTTTCAAACTTTGACAAATTTGACTGGGACAATCCTTTAATGTGCGAAGCCAAGCTTGTTTGAGAATATCCTAAATACTCCCTCACAAATGTCAATTGTTTGTTATTAAATTTCATAATACTTTTCCTTTCGACTATTTATATAAGAAAATGGTGGTTCAGATTATATTTGTTACTAATTTACATTCTTCTTTATCTTCACATTCTCTTTAATACCCACTTCAGCAGTTGGCAACAAAGGATGAATAGTTTTGGTTGCTTTAGACAAAGAATTAAGATTGTTTTCATTTATTTCCCAACAGACTTTTCCTTCATCAATATAAACAAGCTTTGGTTGAACAAATAGTCCCAAACTATCTTTTTTATAACCAAAAAATAGTATAGGAGAAGTTCCATCATAATCATCCTCAAAAAGTGAACCCTGTAACTGATTCTCTATGGAATCACTTAAAACAGTTCTTATATTCATAGGCATATCATTCTTATCCAACTTCTTGAAAAAGATAATATAACCATTTACAGTAAGCATTAATCTTCCATATTTACCACGTTTCAAATCTGAACCGAAATGATTTTGAACACACTGGATTAGTTTTGCTAATAGTAAGTTGGCTTCAAATGCTCTAGGTCTTGCACTTGGTGGCGTCTGAGCCACCTCTTTATTATACATCTTTAAAGCTTCATAATATGCTTCAAAAAGAGGCGGCAGAACCTCTTTAAGGTCATATTCACATTCTTTTTTATTTATTATACGTTTCCTTTTTCTCGGAAACTCATTTATTGCTATATTTACCATAAATTTTGAATTTAAGATTTTAAAATCTGAACCACCAGATTTTCTGAAAGAACCTCTGTTGCAGCAGAGGTTACTTTAGCCACAAAGATATATAATTTTAGACGGATATTGTATATTTCACTATATATTTTTTTAAGATAATTGTATTTTCTGCGTTTGATTATAGAATTAGCTTTATGAGATTATCAAATTTCTTTATATAGCTACGTCATTTTTATCTTTGCTTTTTCATTTATTACTTTTTGTTGTTTTCGATTAGAAGTTTCTACATTTAAACCAACATTATTATCTTCTTCTTTATTCTTATTAATAGTAAGACTGATTTTGCGATCCAGCTCAGAAAGTTCAGATTTAAGTTTTCTCAGCTCACCTTCCTTTTTCCATTCACCTGAAGCTATGGCTTTATAAGTCTCAACGTCACGTTTAACTTTTTCAAGTTCACGTTCATGGTTTTCTATTACCTTGGGGATTTTCTCTAATGCGGACAGAAAGTTCATGCAAGCCAATTTGGGATCATTTGCCAAATGACCGTTATTATGAGTATAGTATATGTTTCCCATACCTTTAACCATAAAACGGTTATCCACAAAATCGAACATATCCTTTTGGGATGCTTCACTCTTTACTACCACCTGAAAGCCATAAATCTCACCTATCTGCTGGTATTCACCATTGGTTCTGGCTTTATTAGAAATCTCCTGGAGCTTTGCTGCAAGGACTTTGACATCCTGACTTTCAAATCCATTCAACTTTAAATCATTAAGCAAATTACCGTCACTATCTTTACGTGCAAGACGGTTGAACTGCTCCATATCTGCTTTAGCTTCATTAGCCTGCTTTGTATGAAAGTCAATAGATTTGTCAATCGTATTCAAACGGAATCTTGCTTCATCACGTTCTTTGGCGAAGCTCTTACGTTCACTTTCAAGTGCCGTAATCTTCTTTTCCAACTTAGCTTTCTCCAACAAATCCGTGTTGCCAGAAAGAATAGCCACATATTCACTGAAGTTAAGTCCATTCTGTTCATCCATTCCACCTTCATCAATGGTTCTTTTACCCAAGCTATTAGTCTTTAGCTGATTGATAAACAACTGCTTGTTATGTAACAGATTGAATTTATATGAATCAAGGGACTTCTCTACAGCATATACAATCACATCAACTTTATTGTCAGCATGTTGTTTGGCTACCCAGTTGCCTTTACGAACAGCACGACCATCACGCTGTTCCAAAGCAGAAGGAACCCAGGGAGTGTCAAGATGATGCACTGCAACCGCACGTTCCTGTGCGTTAACTCCTGTACCCAACATTTCTGTTGAGCCGAACAGCACTCTGATAGTTCCTTTATTCATTCCCTCTATCATTGCTTTCTTAGCCTGCTCGGTCTTACATTCCTGAATAAAACGAACCTCAGATGAAGGGATACCATAATCTTCCACCAATTTTCGTTTGATTTCAGAATATACACTCCATTCTCCAGGCTTATAAGTACCAAGATCGGAAAATATAAACTGTGTACCCTTTACAAAATCAAATTTATTGTAATATTCCGAAATCATTTTAGCACAATGAGAAGCTTTATTGTCCACATGATCCTCGTATGACGGATCTATCATTCGCATATCAAGTGACATCTTTCGTGCATAGTCAGTTGCAATAAGCATCTTTGCATTTTCTTCTTTTTGTGACAATGGCTCTCTGCCCAACAAAGTAGCATCACCTGTACGGGCAAACTCCACCAGCTTTTTTATAAATTCCTCCTGAACAGGTGTAGGTGGAATATTATGAAGAATCTCATTCTTTTCCGGACGGTCTATACCTATATCCTTCGCTGTACGATAGTCGCAGATTTCAGCATAGAAAGCAGCCAGTTCCGGGACTTTGATAAAGTGACGGAATCGTTCCTTCTGCACAATTTCATTAGTTACAGAAAACTCATAATCAGTAGTCTTCTTCGCAAACACAGCTGCCCAGGCATCAAAACTGTTTATATTCTGCTTTTCAAGTGCCTGAGGTCTTAGATATTTGAACAATAGATAAAGTTCCGTAAGCGAATTGCTGATAGTTGTACCACTTAGGAAAGTAGCACCAAGATCTTTTCTGGTCCTCTCCTGAATGGTACGGATAGCAAACAGCATATTAAGTGCCCTCAAACTTCCATTAGAATTTCCAAGTCCGGCTACACGGTCATGACGTGTGTTGAACATCAGATTTTTAAATTTATGGCTTTCATCTACAAACAGATGATCTATACCCATTCGTTTGAAATCCACCACATCATCCTTTCTTGAAGCTATATCGTCTGCAATACTTTTCAGTTTAGCTTCAAGATTCATCTTCCTCTTTTCCACACCTTTCAGCATAGCACGTGAGACCTCCTTACCCTGCTCGATAAGAACCTGCAGGTTTTCTTCCACACTGTCAAGTTCCTTCTGAAGAATTGCCTGCTGAATATCCAAAGACTGAGGTATCATTCCAAACTGCTCATGCGTAAGGATAATACAATCCCAATCATTGTTTTTTATGTCATTAAAGATACGCTGCCTGTTCTGCGGTGTAAAATCATTCTTGCCGGGATATAATACTCTGGCATTGGGATAAGCCTTTCTGAAAGTATTTGCAATATCAAATACATTTGCCTTCAGTCCGATAATCATAGGCTTGTTTACAATACCAAGACGTTTCATCTCATATGCAGCACAACACATGATAACAGTCTTTCCGGCTCCCACCTGATGGTCACATATACCACCATTATTCACCTTCAGCATCCAGATAGCATCTTTCTGACTCTTATACAAATCAGGAAAGCCCAAACCTTTCAAATCAAGTTGGGGAAACTCCTGATGACTTCCATCATAATTAGGACGTACAAAACAGTTAAACAACCTGTTGTATTTTTCTGCCAACTTGTTCTTGAATCCATCCGGCTGCGACTGTAGCCAATCTGTAAACCCATTCCGGATTTCTTCAATCTTTGTATTGGCCAACTGAATGGCTGCACCATCCCTTACCTTGATTTCAGTTTCATTACCATTAAAATCAACAACCGTCTTGCTTTTTGTTATGTCCGGTATCGTATTATGCAAAGCATGTTTCATCAGGTTAATACCGTCATAAGTCTTGAACTCGCCCTTGACGGCATACTTATGATTAATATTACCGTTTTTACTGCTGCACTTTACTGAATATTCATCTGCACTTGCAGCAAAGCGCACACTTACATCTGTTTCAAAAAACTCACAGGCAAACTTTTCATAGACCTTTGCCGGAATCCATCTTTCGCCGAAATTAAAATCAAGCTCTCCGAAAGATATAGGTGTAGGTACAGCAGCCTTCAATGCTTCAAGACTCTTTTTTGCCTCTTCATTGCCAGGATGATTCTCTAGCCACCATTCCACCTGCTCTGCCTTTTCCACGACATTGCCGGATATGAATCTGTCTGCAATCTCATAACCTCCTTCAAGAGGATTATAATAGATTCGTCCGTCCAAATCAGAAATTATCTCATCTTCCTCCTTATCAGGCAAAAGCGAACATATATAAGGCAAATTCACATCACCGTACTTGTTCAGTGAAGCAGCAAGTCCTTCAAGTGAAGTCGTAACAGTCTTGACCTCATTTACTTGAAACGAAACAGGATGGTCGAAAATATCAGCTTTTATAAACTGTCCTTCACGTGAACGTTCAAGAAAAAGTATCTCAGTAGAACCAGGATCCATTTTCAGCACATCCAGATTTTTTTTTGTATTCAGAAAGCCATAGAAGCCTACAAAATCATCATAAAGCCGATTCAATTTACTGCGTTCCTCCTTATCTTCCGTCCTTGTTTCACTCTCATTGTCATACAAACGATGATAACAATCCCTTAAGTCAATGTACTTGCCTAATTTTGTCAATTGACTGATTGGAAGATCAAGCGGATTGAAAGTCGGATTACCAAAGGAAGTATTCGACAGAAATCCCAGCTGTGTACCTTGCCTTACTATAGAACCGTCCTTCAGATGCGAAGACATCATTGTGGTATAAGGTCGTGGAGTAGTATCTATTATCGGTTTTGACTCTACTTTTGGTGGTATAATGTTACGCTTGCCATCATCTATAAGCAGTTCAGAAAACAAGTCAAGCTGCACGTTGTTAGTCTGAACTTTCTTTGTTCTGCCTGAACGGTTGTTACCTTTTGTTTGTCCGGTTTTCTGCTTACCCGTTTGCTGCTTGCCAGTACGTTTCTTTTCAGATGGAGCCGGAGTAACTTTAGGAGTAGAAGCCTTTATTTCCTGATTGAACCGTTCCACTTCTTCAGCCCATGCCTGTATCGCCTTATCCGGAAGATTATAATCTTCATCCTCTACCATAACAGAAATGGGATGATGCTCATCATCAAAGTACACAGTCTGACCGTCCATTTCACGTGGAGACTCTATATCTGTTCTTGCACTTTCATACAGATCAAACAGAGTAAGAACCGGCACACCTTCGGGAGCTTTTTCTACTTTCGTACTCTTCTGACGTTCCTCTTCCTCAATCTCTTTCTTATACATGTAGGCATAAACGGAAGGATCCATATTCTCTTTCCTCCATTCCCGCAAACTCATTCCCTCCAGTTCTCTACATGCCCGTTCAAGACCTTCATCAAGCCAGTGAGCCTGAGAACCGGACAAAATAGTAATATATCCGTGTTTTGCGGCTTCCTGAAGAATAGCCTCTGTATTACTTTCAATCTTAGCCATAGACTCATAAGCTTTCAAAGCATCACCTATAGCCTTAACAGAAAGTTGAACAGGCTCTTTTATCTCTTCTGCTACAGCATCCACCACTTCAGGAGTATAACGGTTGCCTACATATTCTTTCAACTCCTGGATTTCATGAAGCTTAGCCGGTTCAAAATGAATATCACGTTCTATCCTTACACCCCTTACTTCAACTTCCTCAATCTCATGAAGAGAAGCATATCCAAGTTCCCATCCATAGCCCATTGTAGTCAGTGTAAACAAATCTCCTGTTTTCCTATCCGCTTCAAGCACATAACAAGTATATGCACCAAATGGCATGAAATATCTTATATAAGCTACCTTATCACCAATCAGTCCACCATCCGTTTCATACAGGGCAGGAATCTTATCAGCTATCTCCCTCGGCATATAGGTAAAAGCCTGTTTAGCTTCCATTTCACCTTGAAGTTTCTCCACATAGTCATCATCTCCATAGAACAGTCCTTTAGATAACTCATTTGATATATCCCTGTCCAGTTTTAATTTCAAGTCACTACATATACCTTCAATTCCACCTTCATGGTTATATACCATACATTTCTTGCCATAAGGATTAGTCGAAAGTTTTCTTGATGTAGCCACACAATTCTCCATGTTCTCCGTTGCAAACATGGCATTATGAGTAAACAATACCTTATCAGGATTATCAGGATCGGGAACATCAACCGTTTCTATAAACAAGCGTTCCTGTTCGGAAACAATACCTTTACCCATATTTTTCTGCAAAACAATCAAGTCACTACCAACCTCCGTTCCGGCATTTTCTGTAAACAAATTTTCAGGCAAACGAATAGCAGAAACAAGACTTGAATTATTCATCAGATACTCCCTAATAGGTTTGTTGGAGGGTGAATCCAACAAACCCTGTGAAGTAATAAAAGCAAGTATTCCACCTTCCCGAAGAGTATCAAGACCTTTTACAAAGAAATAGTTATGAATGGCACGAGTTGACAAGACCTTTGCTTCCTCCTTTGATTTGGAATATGCACGGTCATATACCACATAATTGCCAAAAGGAATATTACTGGAAATACAGTCGAAATGATTCATCAGCTCAGGTGATATTTCCTCAAAACCACGATTGTGCAGAAAGACCTTTCCTGTACTGTTCAATGCTTTCATTATCATTCCCGTGAGCAGATCCTTTTCAAAACAGAATCTTTCCTCTGCATTTTTCCCGAATGAGTTGATAAAAGAACCCATACCGACCGAAGGATCCAAAAAAGTTTCAAACCTGATACCGTTATCGGCAAAACTTGATGCTATGGTATCAGTTACCCTTGTATCAGTATAGAAAGAAGTAAGTACACTGGATTTGATACTATCCATGAGCAGTTTAGCCTGTACCGGATTTGCAGCACCTTCCTTGATTACCTGCTGTAATTCCTGAACCATAGGAAAAAGTTCAAGTTCCGATTTAGCCCATCTGGAACGGTCTGCCAAGGTACTTGCCGGATTCAGGACACACTTCAATCCGCCAAATCCATTATATCTGCCAAGAATCTCCCTTTCCTCCTTACTCGGTATTCTTTTTTCCGCTTCAAGAAGCAACACTGTACGTATAGCCTCAATGTTGTTGCGGAGAACAACCTTCTTGTTATATGACATAGGCTATACATTTTATTTATTGTTCTTGAATTCGAATGACGTAGAACCGTCCTCCTTTAATATCAGTACGGCATTGAACTTCTTACCTGCTTTGCTAATAAGCCCTTTCAGCGTAGTAGTATGACCTTGAGTAATAAGGCTTCTCACTTCCTTATCAGTGAGCATTTTACCACATACCTCCCTGAAAACTCGGAATTCACAACCCTCAAAAGTACATTTGGCAACTTTGGGATAAATCTTTACAGAATTATTCTTGCAAACCGGACAAGTAAGCAGTTCAGTATTATCCTTTGAGACAATTGACGATTCCAAAAGTTCCGTACATATCTGTCCGGTATAATCCTTTATTTCCTGGTTGAATCTGGCTGCATCATTCTCTCCATTCTCAATCTTAGCCAAGGCAAGTTCCCACATACCAGTCATTTCAGCATTGGCAATTCGCTGATCTTTAACAATATCATAGACTGCCATACCTTTATCAGTAGGAACTAGTGTTTTCTTCTCACGTCTGATATATTCTCTCAAAAGCAGAGTTTCTATAATATTGGCTCTTGTAGCCGGAGTTCCAATACCACAACCATCCATAGCCTTTCTTACCTCGCCATCCTCGATTTCTCTTCCTGCATTCTCCATCGCAGAAAGAAGAGTCGCTTCAGTAAACAAAGGTTTTGGTTTCGTCTTATGTTCCGTCTCCTTCAATGAAGATATTCTAATGTTTTCACCCTCTTTAAAATCAGGCAAAAAATCAACTTCCTTATCTTCATCCTCTTCTTTTTCATTAAGCACAGCTTTCCACCCCGGATAAGTTACCTTTTCCGCTTTCAGAACAAAATCCACATCAGCACCACGCAATGTAACTGTCAATACATCCTTTTGTGAAGTTTCAGAAAATGCTTCGAGCATTCTCGCCATTATCATACGGTAAATCTTATCCTCATTGGTACTCAACTGTTCAGGCTTATTGCCTGTAATCAGTAGCGCATGATGGTCAGTTACTTTTGAAGCATCTACAGAACGTCTGTTCAGTTCATGTCTTAGAATCTCGGGAACAATATTTTCAAAACTGAAACCATCCTTTGAGAACTCTATCAGTCCACTGATTTCATCAAACACATCATCACCGATATATCTGCTTCCCGTTCTCGGGTAAGTTATAAGCTTCTTCTCATACAGACTTTGAGCAAGAGACAGCGTTGTATCCGCTGAAAAGCTGTATTTTCTGTTTGCTTCTTTCTGCAATGTGGTAAGGTCGTATAAGAGAGGTGGTTCGGTACGGACTGCCTTTCTTTCGACCTTCAACACGGAAAGACAGCCGTGTCCGTCAGTGGTGATGTTATCCGCAAGGATAGCTTTCACTGCGGACTGGGCTGTTTCCCTTCTCTCGAAAGTAGTCTCTGATACAGCTTTCCATAGAATACCATCTTTATCCAGCATCGCTTCAAGTTTCCAATAAGGAACACTCTTAAACTCTTTGTTCTCGATATACCTTCTGCATATAATAGAAAGTGTAGGAGTCTGAACCCTTCCAAGTGAGAATCCGTTTTTACCTGCAGAGATAGACAAGGCACGGCTGGCATTTATGCCAACCAACCAATCAGCTTCACTGCGTGCCTTGCCTGCACTATAAAGATTGTCAAATTCATTGCCCGGGCGAAGCTTTGAAAGTCCTTCCCTTATAGCCTTATCTGTAAGACTGCTTATCCATAATCTTACATAAGGCTTGTCAGAATTAAGATAGGAATAAATATATCTGAAAATGAGTTCACCCTCACGACCGGCATCAGTAGCCACGATAATCTTTTCAGAACGATTGAAACAATTCTTGATAATCCCAAGCTGCTTGACTGCAGCCGGATCATTGATATACTCTCCGTCCTTTCTTATTTGACGGACAATAAGACGGAACGGTTCAGGAAGCAACGGAAGATCCTCTTTTCTGAATCCCTCCACACCATACTGTTGTGGCATAGCAAGAGTAACGAGGTGACCTATAGCCCAGGTAACAATATAATTGTTTCCTTCCATATATCCGTTCTCACGGCTATTTGCACCAACAATAGCCGCCAGTTCTCTGGCAACTGACGGCTTTTCTGCAATAATACAAGTCATACCCATAGTACTGCAGATTAGATTTTACGACCTTTTTTCTTCTGAACCTCTTTCTTCTGTTTTTCAGTCGGCTCTGTCTGCTCCTTTTTCAGAGGCTCTTTTACATGTTTAGTTGCCTCATTTGTCTTGCCTTCATTGTTCACGGCAACCTGAGTCTTGTTTCCTTCAGCAACAGCAACAACTTTCGCTTCACCCTGTTCCTGTTTCCTGTCCGGATTCCATCTGTAAAATCTCGGTCGGTTTTCTTCCTTGTCAAACTTAACGTATGCATTGAAAGGCTGTCCGGCTCTATCAACCATATTCTTGATGTAGAGTGTACGTCCTTCATTAAGTGCAGCCTGCTGTTTTTCTGTAAGTTCCACTCCGCAAATTTTCCGTGAAACACCTTTCTGCTGTTCCTGATTTACATGCTGAGTCACACTCTGCCTTGGAGTATTGTCAAACTTGAATTCTATACCCTTCTTATCGGCATTAATCTGAATCTGAGCATTGAAAGGCTTACCGGCTTTGGAAATCATATTCTCCACAGCAACAGCCTTACCCATAGCAAGATCTGTCTTCTGTTGTTCGGAAAGCTTAACGCCCTTAATTTCATCAGGGATACGCACACGGTCAGCCCTTAAAGCAATCAGTTCATTTGTTTGCGGATCAACGGATATGAAAGCCTTGAACGGCTCTCCGTTTTTAGGAGTAACGTCAGCCAGTCTTCCAAGATTACCCGTTTCACGGAGCATCTTCTTGTCTTCCTCTGAAAACTCAACACCCATGAAAGGAAAGTCCAACCGTGGCTCTTTTCTGATTGTATGAATAGCCAGTGCAAGATTACCGTCAGTATCCTCACGAAAAGCAAGTCTGGCTTCCGTATAGATAGTCTTATCGCCAAAAGGGACTGCAATAGGCATCAGATTACTTTTTCCCCATCCAAGCATCTTTTCAAGATTACCCGAAGCCTTCAACTGTTCACGAGTGATGCCAATTGCTGTAAGTTCATTCCAGTCAATACGTTCTTCGTTTACACGTCCAAGCTGTTCTTTTGGAGCATAGTCCTCCAGGTTCACACGCATCAGTTTCAGCTGTTCTTCATTCTCTTGTGGTTGTTGAAGCATTTCCTGGAGAATCATTACAGAACTTTCCACTTTATCTGCAACAAGTCTGTAAAGTCCGGTTCTTGAAGGATCATTAAACTGTCTAGTAAAGTTCTCCATGAAGTTCTTGAAAATACTGTCATTCTCACTGAACTTCATGAATTGTCCTGAATGTGCATCAAGTGGTTCAACTGTCTGTACATTACCTTCTGCATCAACTGATGAAACTACTGATAACTTTTTCGATTCCTTATCCTCCAGTACAAGGATGTAGTCATTGGTGTTCGTATCCATAATTCTAAATTTAATGGGTTTGAACACCAAATATATAGCTTACTTATGCGGATGGTGCAAGTGAGGGAAAAGTGGGGAAAATGGAGGAATATTGAAATATGCAATATCGATAATTATTCTATCTTCTTTATATAATATAAACAGAAAAATATTTGTCCTCATATTTAATCAAATGTTATACTCACTTAAATTAGTTACTATTTATAATATTATGTGAATCATATCATAATAATTAATTGCCAAATTAAGACAGAATGAATTATAATTATAAATATTTTCATTACATTTGTTTGATTAATAATGTTATAGTAAATATGGAGAATAAAATATTAGAATATATAGGACACTATAATACAGCACCTTTTTTATTTGTTGGATCAGGTTTTTCACGTAGATATTTAGGGTTAGAAGATTGGGAAGGACTCCTAAAAAAGTTTGCGTCCTTAAACAATGTAGATTATCAATACTATTTTTCTAGTTCAGGTGGGAAACTACCACTTATTGCATCTATGATTGCGAAAGATTTACATGAAAGATGGTGGAAATCACCAGAGTTCGAAAAGAGTAGAAATAAATATAAAGAATACTGTACTAATAAATATTCTGCTTTGAAAATTGAAATATCTCATTACCTAAAAGGTAAAATGGATATTAAAATTCAAGATAAAATGCTTTTAGAAGAATTAGATTTGTGCAAAAAAATAGTTATAGATGGTATTATAACTACAAATTATGACAATCTATTAGAGAAAATATTTAGTGATTTTAAAACATATATTGGACAAGAAGAACTATTCTTTTCATCACCTCAAGGAGTTGGTGAGATATATAAAATACATGGTTGTCAATCTAAACCAAATTCATTAATTCTTACAGATGAAGATTATATATCCTTTGAAAAGAAAAATCCATATTTAGCAGCGAAATTATTGACAATATTTACAGAACATCCTATCATATTTATAGGATATTCCTTAACTGATGAAAATATTCTGAAAATATTAAATTCTATTGCCCAATGCTTAACAAGTGAGAATTTACAGAAATTAAAAAACAGATTAATTTTTGTACAATATAAGCCAAACCAAATAGATATAGAATTTGCAACTCATACAATAGCTCATGAAGAAATACGAATTCCAGTTAAAACTATTACGATGAGTGATTTTCGACCATTATTCCTTGCACTCTCTTCTATTAAAAGAAAATTTCCAGCAGGTCTACTTCGTTTATTAAAAGAACATGTATATGAACTTGTTATGACAACGGATACCTCATCAAAGATATACGTACAAAATATTGATTCAAGAGAAGATGTAAAGAACTTAGACGTTGTATTAGGTATTGGAGCAATTAATAGAGTTGTCAAAGCAGGGTATAGACGTTATGAGCGTAAGGATTTAATAGAAGATATACTCATAAAAGATAAATCATTAAATAATAATGACATTGTAAATGTTACTTTACCTGCACTTTTAAAAGGTACAAAATATTTACCTTTCTTCAAATATATAATTAATTCCGACTATTATAATGAACAAAATCTAAATAATAAAGTAGACGAAAGAATAACAAAACATTATACATTAGCATCAAAAGATGACTTCTATAAACCAACAGGGAAATATGATATAAGAAAGAAAAAAGATATTGAATCTTATGATAAATCCATGACAGAATTTATAGATGAATTTGGATTAGAATACATCAAGTATATTCCTTATCTAAAAGCTAGCAAGATAAATTCAATCGAATTATTTGAAATTTTAAACAAACATATTTCTGTATTAGAAGGAAATAATGATAATCTTAAAAATATTTTTTACAAAATAATATGCTACTATGACTATATAAGATATTACAAGAAGCTATAAATATATTTAATTATTTAACAATCTGCTCAACTCCGGATCATTCTTTATCCGTTCAGTCTCAGACTCAACCAAAGCAATAATCTCCTGCTTAACTCTACGATAATTACTATCAATAGTCTCACGAAGAATATCGTTCCCGTCATTGTCGGTAAACTCGGCAATGACGGGAATCTTCTTATATGCCTTCATTTCAGCAGAAACTTTGGCAGAATCTACCACAATTTCAGCATGAAAGATTTTCTGCTCAATTCGTTCATCAAAGTTATCACTAACTGCCCCCACAAACATACCCTGAGTAAGATTGGAAATCTTGCTTGCGGGGATAAGAGAATCCATTTGTGTAGATATTGAGGTAGATTTATCATTGCGGTTGATAGTCATGGATTGGCGTTTCTGCAACACTTTCCCGAAGCGTTCAGAAAGATTCTTGGCTGTTTCACCTACAACCTGACCACTGAAGATATTACCAACAGTATTCTGAATAACCTTACTTTCCTTATCTCCATAGTCACGGGTAAGCTGACTGAAATCCTGAAAACCCAAGCACACTGCAACCTTGTTGCTTCGTGCAGTAGCAATAAGATTATCAAGACCTCTGAAATAAATTGTAGGCAACTCGTCAATTATAACAGACGACTTCAATTGCTTCTTTTTGTTTATCAATTTTACTATTCTGCTGTTATATAGACCAAGTGCTGCAGAATAGATATTCTGTCGATCAGGATTGTTTCCCACCACAAGAATCTTAGGTTCTTTCGGATTGTTTATGTCAAGTGAAAAATCATCTCCTGTCATTACCCAATAAAGTGCCGGTGAAATCATTCTTGACAATGGGATTTTAGCAGAAGCTATCTGCCCATAGGCTAAGCACCCAGCGCCTTGCCACTTTTTACAGTGGT
>UMGJ01003646.1_pt1 | contig 30544 bp, 22 predicted proteins | sample 1965221 | NCBI WGS metagenome assembly UMGJ01 (sample SAMEA4836067, study PRJEB28245) | human gut metagenome | biome: gut microbiome; material: fecal sample | place: Denmark | collected 2008
GGACTTTCACCCGTTAGAAACGTGCGCCGCAAGGCGCACGTATGAAAAAAAGAACTACCGAAGTAATTCTTTTTTTATGTTTTCCGTTAAGGAATATATATTCTACAAATATTTCCGCCTAAAGCAAGCGGCATCCATTCTAACTTTTGATAATTTCCCATTATTTCCATCCCCCATAAATTACCAGTATTGTCTATTTCTTTTTGAATATTTTCTTCTGTAATTTCATCTGCTGAAAGATGCTTATTATTTTTGTGTATCCACCCATTCCACTCTTCACTATCAATTAATCTTTGTTTTCTTTCATGAAAAGATAATGTGCTTGGTATTTTCTTATTTAATCGATATTTTGCCAATTCCCAAATATGCATTACTCTTTGACCTGTTGCTTGTGCAGCTTGTAATTGAGCTATAAAACCCGGATCGTTTAATTCCGGTTGTTTTGCCCAATAATCGTTTAAAGCCTTATCTTCTTGACTTTGCATTTGTTTAATTCTCTGATATTGATCATCTTGAAATTTAGCAACAAACGGACTCTCACTGCTAATTGGTTCATTTCCATACCACAATTGTTCTACAACAGGTGCCTTCACAGCAAATATTTTTGATCCCATACTATAATCATGCTTATTTATATCTTGATACTTGGTAATCCATGAATCATTGCGGTAATACATATTAAGTAAATATAGCGCTGCTAAAGCATGAATGAGTGCCTTAACATTTCCTTTAGCTAATGAAGAATATCTATCATGTTTTACTGCTTGATATGCTTTTTCCCAATAAGTTCCTTGCCTCTTATGAGCCTCTTTTAAAGGCCTTAAAATATGATTTTCATCTTTAACAAAATTAAAAAAAGGAGCAACAACCATTACAACTTTATTGTGTGTCTGCCACTTAATATCAATCAGTTTTAAACAGTCCTCATCAAAAAATAAATCTTTATCGCCTCTTTGCTTAGCTCCTTGGTTATCAAAATACAATTCTTTAGAAATTGCTTCAATCTGGACACAACAACGCACCAATAAATCTGCAATATATGGCGAAAAGGTTTCAAGTTGTGTGTTGCAAAATTCAGAAACCATTCCATTTTTGCCGTATACTAATTTTTCATCGGTGAAAAAAATATATTTTGATACCCCAATAACCTCATTTTCGATATTCAAATACGTTTGCCAAAAAATATCCGATTTTTTCATAAATCAAATTCCCCCTCTTATAAAAACTAAATTTGCATACACAAAATCATTAATCAACTTACAGTTACCAACTGTATTATACCTCCGCCCGCATTATAATGAAAGCATGTTATTGTTAAATTTGTTTTACATACTCCTGTCCCCCTCTCTTCACCTCTTCTATCTCCTCCCTTGCCGTAATCATGGCAAGAGCAACATCCTGGTTTCCAAACTTCTCCTGATAGCAAATACACATTGCTAATCCTTTGGTTTTCTGCATATCCTTCACCTGCGAAGCATACTCCTTAATCAAACTTCGTTCTTCCTCATTGTATATCTCCTGCTTTGGGTCAAATTCACGAAGAATCAGTTCTGCTGACACATTCTCCGGCACTTTGCCGACCACATTTACATCAGGCAGATTTTCAACCAACTCACAAATCTTTTGAATAGCAGCCTCTTCAGTATTGATTTCGGGATAATACCGTATCATATCCAAATCCATTGTCTTGCCGGACACCAGATCCACTTGCACATCTTCCAGTTCTGTTTGTCCGGGTGTATGTACCAAAATGCCAATGCTCGGAACGCCATTAAGAGTTCCTTCTCTATACTCATTCCAAAGTGCGATTGCCTCATTGACGTTTTCTATATCATCCCGGTATCTTCCCATCGAATGAAACTCACCGCACTCAGAAACGGTATAGGTAATCTTTGGTGGAACGTACCGGCTACGTTCTACGGCTTCTTCAAATTCATCTAAATTGACCGGAACCAGTGGTGAATCCTTTCTAACACTTCCCTTCACGATGTTACCGTCCGAATATTCTCGCAGATCTGCTACGATTTCATCCAGTGCCTCATAGATGGATATGTCCGAATCATCATATACGCCACCGTCAATCTCTTTCATATCCCATCCATAAATGGTATAGTCATACCCTTCCGTTGCATCCTGGATATAGATATACCGGTTTCCAATAGAAAACACCATCTCACTTTCCATGTAAATTGTGGCTTGCTGCAAAAACTCTGCGATATTTCCGGACTTGTCCGCTTGAATCGGATTGATATCCACCTTATGATTTCCTAGGAGAAATTCATCCTCATGGAACAGATTAAATAAATCATCTTCCCGAATATCTCCCTTGTATTCAACTACGATGTCGATGTCCGAAGTCGTTTTTTCTGTTCCCCGGCATCGGCTTCCATAAACCATAACCTCACCAATCTGTATCAGCAGATCCTGTTGTCTTATCGTATCCATCAGATAATTATATACCACATCTTCAACTTCTATTGCTGTCATGCCTTCTACCGGTCGAAAATACGTTTCTGTTTTCTCACGGAAACCGGCAATCATTTTCTTCTGTTGTTCCGTCCGTTCAAACCTTTCCACAAAGAAGTCTTTCAATTCAGAAAAGCCAAACGAATCCACATAGAATGCTTTTTTCTCACTCTCGGATTCCAAAACGATCACATCGCTTACCGATAGCGAGTGCCCAGTAAAATCCTTCGGACGGTGGATATTAAACCGTTCATATATGGTGTCCAGGGTTTCTCCCGGCTTCAATTCTTCCTTATACATCGACTCATAATCTTCTGCCTTTACCTGCAAGCCACCCGCCTGCACATGACTCATTTTGAAAAAGCGATAGGCTTCGCCATTGCTCCCCTCCCTGATCTGCAGAATCTCATAAGTAGTCGGAGGCATCCCATGATAAGATGCCTCCTCTCTCACACTGTCTGCCACCTGAGAAAGGGAACGCGCATAACGCTTTGAATCAAATAATTCTGGTACATTTTCCCGCATACTAAACAATTCTCCTGTTCTTCCTGCCACTATGATATGGTCATAAAAATCAATGTCCAGCAATATGCCGGCGTACATCATTTTCTCCGTTATATTGCGGTCTGACATGCTCATCTTAAGATCCGACGAAGGATGGTTATGCAGCATGATCATTGCTGCCGCATTTGATAAAATAGCAGATTTATATAACTCTCTTCCTGTCACAAAAGAAGTATTGACACTTCCGATACTGACTACACTGAAATTGATGGGACGTCCTTTTCCATCCAGATTGACAACACAAACTTCCTCCCGGTCAAGTTCTGCTAATACCGGTGCCAAAACAGAAACCGCTTTCTCCGGCGTATCAATAACTTCCCTGCTGAACACACTCTCTTTGTCGGTCAATTTTAACCGAACGTCCACCTGCTTTAATTCATGACTCATCCGAAACCACCTCCATTGTTATAATCCGCCTTTCTGCTTCGCGAAAGTCACCAATAGAATCATGAAAATATTAGTTTCTCTCGCTACGCTCGTTTCTATTTTCCCTTCCTCTTGATATTTGATATAATTCTTTTATAAGACTGACACACTACAGAACACGTGGAGGTGAGTGGCGGGGCTGTATAGCGGCGACCTCGTATTGTTATATGTTGTCGGTCATCCGTTAAGGCATCAATGAATGGCGCATAACAGTAGCCCGTAAACTTATCTCTTCCAAAGTCGACTCGATTTTGCCGGATGACCAGTCACTGTCAATCTTATAACTATAAATCATCAGGAGGTACTTTTATTGTCGTTTAAAATTCTTAAAAATAACTGCTGCGGACTTGATGTCCACAAAACCTGGATCTATGCCTGTATCGGCATTACGGATTCCTTTAAACGTACAGAGTATAAACAAGCCCGCTTCTCTTCCTTTACCAAAGGATTGCAGGAATTGTGTCTTTGGCTTGCTAAATACAATTGTATTGATGTTTGTATGGAATCTACCGGTAAGTATTGGATCCCTGTTTTTAATGTCTTAGAGAAAAATAACATCTTTGTTACTCTTTCTCACCCCAAATATACCAAGCCTCAAAAAGGCAACAAGACGGATCGCAAGGATGCCAAGTGGATCTGTGATCTATATATGTGTGGAATGGTAAAACCTTCCTTTATTCCACCTGCTGACATCCGTCAATTAAGAGATTTAGTAAGATACCGTTTCAAACTCACTTGTATGATTACCGGTGAGAAGAACCGTGCTCATATCTGTCTTACTGTATCAAACTTAAAATTGGATGATGTCTTTTCTGATATATTTGGCAAATCATCTCGTTCCATTACGGAACAGATCTTACAACACCCGGGGGAAGTTTTTGATGTAGCACCTTTTGTGGATAGCAGATGCAAAACTCCTATCGAGGAAATACAGGCTGCTGTTGATGGTGCCATCTCTCACGAACAGGCTGTAAAACTTAGACAGTGCCTTAAACACATCGATGAATTAGAAATGCACAAAGCAGAAATAGAACGGGAAATCTTTCGTCTCAGCCAAAAGTACGAAAGTGTCCTTGATCTTATTCGAACCATACCAGGATTCGATAAAAATCCATTGACTGCTATCCAGGTGCTTTCTGAAATCGGGGCGGATATGTCTGTCTTCCCCACTGCCAAAAACCTCGTTTCATGGGCAGGATGCTGTCCCCGTAACGACCAGAGCAGTCGCAAGATCAAGTCCACTAGGATTTCCCGTGCTGGTTCTTATTTTAAACCAGTTTTGGTGCAAATTGCAAATGCTTTAATCAAATCGAAGAAACATCCTGAATTTACCACACGATATCGTCGTATAAAAGCACGCCGTGGTCACAAGAAAGCTATCATTGCCATCTGTCGTATGATCCTGACCGCTATCTGGCACATACTTACAGATTTAAAGCCTTATACACCGGAAGGTTTTCTTGAATCACGTCCTGTGAATAAAGAAAAAGTTCTGACCATTTCACAGGCACTTAATCTGATCAAACAACGAGGCTACATTATCAAGGATGATGTGGGTCCTGTTACCTGATTAGGTGTTGCGTCTATATTTACTTTTTAAACCAGCTGTTTAGGTGGTTTATTTGCTATGTCCTTTGTTTCTTGGTTGTCTAAAATTTCTTTTTTTCAAACTTCACCAGCATGGTATCTTCATCCTTTTCTTCAATCAGTTGTTTGAGTTCTTCTAACGAATCAATTTCTATCCTTTTTCTCTCACTCATATGACACCCTCCTGACTAATGACTTCTGCCACTATGCTTGATTGGTTCGTGACTTTGTTCCGGCTGCTTTGTGGCATCGATACTCTTTTCTTCAAATGCAGGCTGCCGGTTCTGTTCCATTGTCTGCTCCTGTTTCATCTCTTTTGCCGGAGCGCAAAGACTAAGTTTATGTTCTTTCGCATCGTATTGATAAACATGATCCGATAAAATTTCATCTTGCATTACGCATCCTTCATTCACCGTATTTACCATATCCGTAAGTTCTTCCGGATCCATGCCGGCACTTTGAGGTACGATCAGCACTTCATGTACGGATGACGGAAGAACATAATAATCTCCACCTACCCTGTCTGCCACCATCTGCTGTATGCTCTCACTCATGATGCCGACTGCTCCATTCATTTTATATTGATTTGTCAAACAATATACGTTCGGTCCTCCTGTCGGAATCATATCTTTTACATACTCTTTTGCTTCTTCCTGAGAAACCCCTTCATTTCTTCCAAAATCTTCTGTCATAACATCAACTATCATTTCACCAAGTGGTAAAAATACCGGTGGCGATAACCGCTCCATATTTTCCATTGCCTGGGTATGTAATTTTTCTTTTGTCACCCCATAAACTTCCATTAATTCATTTGTAATCATCAACGAGCCTATTGAATCTCTATTTCCTGACACTTTCACATGATAAGTGATTGCCAGATCCTCTCTCTGCATATAAGGAACATTCTGCAAACGGGTCGTATTCTTTTCGAGATTCACAAGTCTTGGAAAGATTTCTTCCTTTACTACCTCATAATTCTTTATATCCTCAATCTGAACCTGAAAAGTTCTGTTTTCAATCGGCTCCATATTTTCAATATAAGTATCTGCAATACCGGATACGAGTTCATCCAGATTTCTTCCCTTCTGATACTGCTCGTACAATGGATTCAGATAAATATTAGGTGAAAGATTACTGTCCGGATTGCGAATACTCAATCCATCTAACACAACATCGTTGTTTTTCACCACTTGCTGAATACTAATCTCCGCCTCTTCAAACCGTTCTGGCAGATAATCTGTTACATTCTCTTTGATATACTCCATAAATTCGCTATAACTCTTCATATTGTTTTACCTCTTTTCTTTCTGTCTGGACATGATGTCCAAACGCTCCTTTAATGTACCTGTGCCAAGTTGGATGTTCTTGTTTCTGTTGGTTCTCGCGACTGTGCATGGTAGATATGCCTTTCTTCACCTACCGCACAAAGCCCTCTCAGTATTCTCATATGGTCAAATGGCTTCATCCGGTTTGTTCCGGAATCATACTCATACGCAGCATGGGATTTCATTGCCTGCGAAGATAACACCGAATCTCCCAACTGACTTAAAATGGAACGCAGATAAATCACACTATCCTGCTCCACTTTCGGTGCGATCAGATATTCTGTATCCGATACCGGTATGGCATAAAAATCACCATCCATATATTCTGACATCTGCTTTTGCATTTCCTCACTGTCGAGGCTCTCTGCATTCTGCTCCGAAGAAAAGCAGACCACTTCGCTTTCTTCTTCCGGCAGAGCATCTAATAGCACCTCTCTCGCCCGTTCCTCTGTCATTTCATACTCTTCCATAAATTCCGGCAGAAGATGTTCTAACAGCCATTCGCCCAAAGGAGTCACCGTCGGTTCATTTTCAAGTACCGGTGTCTCGCCTTTTTCATCCATATTTAACAGGGCATCCAGTTCCGCTAACCGTTCCATCTTCTCTTTCAGTTCTTCCTCCGCAGGAAACGGCTTTTGCACCTCCATCTTTGCCGTTTCCAACTGGTGTGTGACATTGTTAAGTTTTGTCTCTGCTTCTGAAAGTTCCCCAGCCATGCCATCTAAAACATTGTGAAGTCTTGTGATATTTCCAAACGCATCCGAACCAAGTTCAAAGTTGTGGCTTAGTTCTCCTTTCAGACTCATTACAAACTTACGGTTAAAGGAATCAAAAGTGACTTTCATTCTCATACCGGCATACTCACCGATCTCTACCGTCTGCTGCAGAGAATCCATCTCCTGGCACATGGCAAGAATGGCTATTCCTGCTTCCTTTTTGTCCGTAAAAATACGGTTTCCCACTTTCATGGAAAAGTTGTCCTTATCCGCTGGAAGATTCTTTCGCACGGTTTCCATATCTGTCTGAAATCCCCGAATCCTCTCCTGCAAAACTTCGATCTGCTTCGGATAATTCTTTGCAATGTTATCCTCCAGTCGGTAGATCTGACTGGTATGGTTTGCTTTCATCAGTTTCAGCCTTGATACCTGAATATCTAAATCCATCTTTTCTTTGATATAAGGATTTCCGGTAGCAAGCGCTTTGACCTCGGCATAAGTAAGTGCTGCTTCATCCACATCCTCACAGCTTCGTACCGGCGATTTACTTGTCATGATCTGGCTGATGAATTTCTGCTTGTTTTCTATTACCTGCCACGAATAACTGTCAAAGGTGCCTTCTGTCACATAACGAAAAATAGACACGGTATCATTTCTGTTGCCCTGTCTGAGAATACGTCCCTCCTGCTGTTCAATGTCTGACGGACGCCATGGTACGTCCAAATGATGCAGGGCAACCAGACGATCCTGCACATTGGTTCCGGCTCCCATCTTCTGCGTGGAACCAATCAAAAAACGAACCTGTCCGCTTCTTACCTTGCCAAACAGCTCCGTCTTTCTTAACTCTGTATTCGCTTCATGAATAAAGGCAATCTCTTCTTCCGGTACACCCCGGTTCATGAGCTTTCGCTTAATGTCATGGTAGACATCATCAAACACCTCGGCTTCTACTATCTTTTCTGCATCGGCTGCGGTCGTTTTTCCAACGATCTTCGGTGTCGAAAGGTCACAAAAGATAAGCTGTGCGGATTTGTCTGCCTTTGTCCTGTCCCATATTTCATACGCCTTTTGCACAAGAGCGTTTACTTTGGAATGTTCTTCATCCGGCAGTAACGGATTGATCAATCTCTGATCCAGCGCCAGCTTCCTTCCATCATTTGTTATCTTTAACATGTTATCTTCATGCGGTTCCACGCTCCTGTCACGGACTGCCTCCGCCCGCTCCGCTAACGATGCAACCATCTCCTTTTGATGTTCGCTCGGCTGTAATACCACATTTTCATACTCTGCTTTCGGAATCGGAAGATTAAGCATATCCGGTGTTTGAATATCCGCACACTCCTTAAACAGGGCGATTAACTCCGGCAAATTGTAAAACTTGGCAAATCTCGTCTTTGCACGGTACCCGGTTCCCTCCGGTGCAAGTTCGATCGCTGTCTGCGTCTCTCCAAAAGAAGATGCCCAGGAATCAAAATGCCCCAGTCCCATCCGCTGCAGCGTATCATACTGCAGGTAACGCATGTTGGTGTATAATTCCGTCATACTGTTGGAAATCGGGGTTCCTGTTGCAAAGGTAATGCCCTTTCCGCCGGTCAGTTCATCCAGATACTGACACTTGGCAAACATATCGGAAGATTTCTGTGCTTCCGACTGGGCAATACCGGCTACATTACGCATTTTTGTATGTAAAAAAAGATTTTTGTAATAATGACTTTCATCCACAAAAAGCCTGTCCACTCCTAACTGTTCAAAGGTCACAACATCATCTTTTCTGGAAGTATCATTAAGTTTGTCCAATCGTGTCTGAAGGGTTTTCCTCATTTTCTCCATCTGCTTAATGGTATAGCGTTCTCCCTGCTCAGCTTTGATTTCTTCAATCGACTGCGTAATCTCAGCAATCTGCCGCTCAATAATGGCAGTCTGCCGTTCGGCAGATAACGGTATCTTTTCAAACTGACTATGCCCGATAATAACCGCATCATAATCGCCGGTAGCAATCCGTGAGCAGAATTTTTTACGATTTGCCGGCTGAAAGTCTTTCTTGGTAGCCGCTAAAATATTGGCTCCCGGATACAATCGTAAAAAGTCACTGGCCCACTGCTCCGTCAGATGGTTTGGTACGACAAACAAACTTTTCTGACATAACCCCAGACGCTTGCTTTCCATTGCAGCCGCAACCATTTCAAATGTTTTTCCGGCACCAACACAGTGTGCAAGCAGTGTATTATTTCCATACAAAACATGAGCCACGGCATTTTTCTGATAACCCTTTAACTCAATATCCGGTGTCATGCCCGGAAACTTCAAATGAGAACCGTCATACTCCCGTGGTCTGGTGGAATTAAACAATACATTGTATTTACTTACAAGTTCATTACGCCTGTCCATGTCACGAAATACCCAGTCCCGGAATGCTTCCCTCATGGCATCCTGCTTCTGTGCGGCAATCGTTGTCTCTTTTTTATTGAGAACCCGCCTCTCTTTGCCATCCTCGATCACTGTGTCATACACACGGCTGTCCTTCAGATTCAGGGAATCTTCCAAAATCTGATACGCATTTCTCCTGCTGGTTCCGTATGTCATGTTTACAAGTGAGTTTCCATAGTCTGCATTTTTTCCTTTCACATTCCACTGCCCAGTCACATCGGAATACTGGATCTTTATCACATCACGATTTAATAAATGCTCCGGTGTCTCAAACACTTCTCTCATAAAGTCCTCGATAAATCTCGGTTCAATCCATGTTGCTCCAATCCGGACTTCAATCTCACTGGCATCCAGTTCTCTTGGCTGTACCCGTTTCAAGGCTTCCACATTGACCGCATACATGGGTTCATTCTTCGCAAAAGTTTCAGCTACTTCCAATTTGTTTCGCACATTTCCGCTTAAATAAGCATCCGCCGTTTCCCATTCCTCACTAAATGGATTTTTGAAGATAATGCCGGTCAACTCATCGATCAGCGTATCTTCGTCTTTTCCACTCAGTTCCGACATATATTCAAAATCAATCGCTGCTTTTTCTGCCAATGAAACCGCCAATGCTTCACTTGCCGTATCCACACTGGTCACAACTTCTGCTTTCTTTATGGTGCGCTTCGTAAACATATCCGCTTTTCCAAGAAAGTTGCCTTCCTCGTCCTGTTTCTCCAGCGAACAGAGCAGACAATAGCTGCTGTCCTGATGAAACGCCCGCTTATTGGTTTTGGAATAAATCCTCCCATAGTCTTTTGCAAAGGAATCATACAGGTCATTTAACTGTTTCTGCCTGGAATGAATCTGCTCATCCGGATAATCTTCTAACTGTAATCGGATCAACTCCTGCGTGCAGTCCCTTATGGCAACCATGCCCTTGATCCTCTCAAGCATTCCCTCGGAGGCTTCCACCGGACGCATCAAAGAGTTTTCCCGATAATACAGCCGATCATTTATCAGCGCATAACTAAAGTTCTTTACTTCCGGCACGGCAGGGATAACCTCTGCTATCAACTCCTCATTCAGTTCTTCCAGTTCAATTTCTTCATAAGAACCCTCGATAAAAGACAGACTCTTTTGTAACTGCTCCTCGAAAGGAAGTGAATCATCCGGCACACAGGTACTCTCCATTCCATACGGTCCGCTTACCATTTCCATCGAGCCCACAACCATCTCCGGATGTTCCACAAAATAGCTGTTCATGGATATGCCATTCTCATCCTGTGAAAGATGCACCCAGTCCGGTTCTATGTCTACAATGCGGTCACGCTTCTGTAAGAAAAGAATATCCGATGTGACTTCTGTTCCGGCATTGGCTTTGAATGCGGTATTGGGAAGTCTGACCGCCCCCAATAATTCAGCTCTCTGTGCAATGTACTTTCGCACCTTTGGATTTTCCTTATCCATCGTTCCCTTACTGGTGACAAAAGCAATCACACCGCCCGGACGCACCTGATCTAACGTTTTTCCAAAGAAGTAATCATGGATCAGGAAATTGAATTTATCGTATTTCTTATCTGCCACCTTGTACTGACCAAACGGAACATTGCCAACGGCAGCATCAAAGAAATCATTCGGAAATGTGGTTTTCTCATATCCATCCACGGTAATGTTGGCTTTCGGATATAGTAGTCTGGCTATTCGTCCTGTCAGACTATCCAGCTCAACACCATACAGATGACTCTCCCGCATCGTCTCCGGCAGCATTCCAAAAAAGTTGCCGATTCCCACCGAAGGCTCTAAAAGATTTCCTTTTGTAAATCCCATTCTTTGCAATGTCCGGTAAATCTCCTGAATAATCACAGGACTGGTGTAATGGGCATTGAGGGTACTTTCTCTTGCGGATAGATACTCTTCCTCGGATAACAGATCTTTTAATTCTGCATACTCCTTTACCCAGGCACTCTTGATTTCGTCAAAAGCATCTGCAAGACCTCCCCAGCCGACATACTTGGATAAGGCCTCCTGCTCGTCAGCGGTTGCCATCCTACCCTCAGATTCGATCATTTTCAGGGTACGAATAGCCTCCACATTTCTCCAAAACTTTTCTTTCGCCGTGCCGGTACCAAGCTCCATGTCGGTAATCACATAGTTTTCTGCCGAAATGTCCGACTGATTTTGTATTGGAGACTGGCTTTCTGTTTCCTGTAAAATATCACTCTCACTGACTGGAACAGATTCTTCCAGTGGTGAAATATCATCCACCAATTCAGTATTTTGTGAAAGAATCTCTGACTCTTCAATCTCTTGATTCTGTTCTACTTCAACAACTTCCAGTTCGTCAACTTTACCGACTACCTCTCCATTAACAACTTCCGGTTCATCAACCCCAGTTCCCAGTTCTTCCTTTGCCTTCTGCAATGCTTTTTGTTCCTGCTTCTGTTTATACCGGGCATACTTTACCTTGTCTTCTGCAGAAAGATAACGATCCTCTTTCATCAGCTTTTCAATCCGTTTTACCACGACATTCCACGAAAGAAGAACTTCCGCATCCGGTGTCATGATACTGCCTTTACGAAGTTTAATTCCTTTCGCATCATAATCCTTAAAGCTACGATCCGAACCTGCCAGTGCATGACTGGTACCTCCGGTTCCATACTCGTTTTTCAGAAAATCAGCGGCTTCTTTTAAGGTATGCTCCTGATGATAGAAGTCATAAATGCGAAAACTGCCATGAACAAAGCCGGAACCTTTTGATAAAGTATGATCAATCTCATCTGCGGTGATAAAATCTTCCGTGACAACATTTACTTCTTCTGATAACGGGAACTCAACTCTTTCATTCAAAAGATCTGCAAGGTCATCCCGCAGCTCCTGTGGATCTTTTGCTAACCGGAATCGGTACTCCAGTTCGCCTTTTTCTACTCTTTGAATGGTTCTGTCCATTTGTGCAATCACCTTTCGGACTTCATCCTCTTGAGTTAACATATCGACAATATATTCATGTTCCCCCGGATAATTATATCCACGGATTCCCAGTTCTTCTGGAAATGTTCCAACCGAATCCCGGAAATAAAAGAAAAGCATATCGGCTAACTCTTTTCTTACAAACTGGTCAGCCAGATATGCTTCGTTGCTGTCAATATAATTGCCTGCTTTCATCTGTCCACGAATCACAGACTCCACAGCACTCCATGAAAGATGTGCCTCGGTATGCTCAAAAGCAGAAGTGCCATGTGCCGCATACATCCCATCCTTATTAAACCAGACCGATATTTGTTCCCCTCCAAGCTGAAATCCTTTGCCGGTTTCTCCGTATTCTTTCTGAAGAAAATCCGCCATTTCTTCCGGTGTTTTTCCGGTCTGATACTTATGATAAATTCGTTTCCGGCTGTTTTCCTTTCCTCCGCCGGTGCGAAGAATTTCCTCGATCTGCCCCGCAGTTATCGTGCCGAAAAGGAATCTGTCCGATGGCATTTCTGCCTGTGCCATCGCAATATTTCCCACCTGCTCCGACATAAGAGAAAATAAATCCATCTGTCGATAGGGACTGCCTGCAGGCGGTGCATACTGCTCTAACTCTGCTACTGATAAACCAGTTCCTTTAGAACGATCTCCCCCGCCTGCTGATAGATCCGGTTCATCTCTTTCGTCCACTGCATCGGATTGTTCTGTTTCAGTTCCTCCGTCACGGTTTGGTTCTTCGACAACTTCTGTGTCAGCACCTCGAACCTCTCCTCTGCCTGTTCCTGTATCTCCAGGCAGTGTGTCATCAGTTCTTCGCTCAGAAGAAGTCCCGTGTAAATCCCCCTCCTGTGGTTTTTCAGATAATTCTTCCGCAACACTCCGTATTTCGTCAGCAACGTTCCTTCCTGCTCCGAAGGTATCAGATTCGGAATCCGATAGTCTCCGTTCCTTTCGTATGTCAGATTCATGCCCTGCCACCGCCCTTTCTGTATGATTATAATTTCCTATATATCTTCTATTTTGCAATAACGCCCTGTCATACCTTGCAATCGTTCTGCCAATCCGGATCAGCACCGGTTCACATAACTCCGAAGTGGTACTGCCAAGCACCGATAAGGTTCTGAGTGTATTAAACTCATGGATGTAATCAAAGGTCAAATCATCAGCAAACTCTGTCATATCACATCCACATCGCTTCAAGATGGTATAGCTTACACTTTGCACCAGCATTTCCCGAAACCGGACAGCAACTGCATCCCCATCCAGATCTTCCAGGAAACTGTTTGCCGCTTCATCGATCACCTCATCGACCGCTTCCTCATAAAAATCTTCCGCTATTCTTTCGGCAATCTCATAAATACGGTTTTCAAAAGGAAGGGCATCATTGGTACTGCCATAAATGTGCTCCAGTTCGGCAAGAACCACTTCTTTATGCTCTTCCCTCAAATGCCAGATAAACGGATCTTTACCAATCCGTCTTGCCTTATGAACATCGGACACATCAAAGACATATCGAAGTTTTGGTCTTTCACTTTCCCCATCAATAAGGGCAATTCCTTTTGCTCCCCGGTTTACCCAGCAAAACATCCTCTCATTCCACATTTCAAGCGAGGCACAGGCAGTTGCGTCCGGTCGCTGTGCATAGATGAGTAGCTGGTCCTCAAAGGGATACTTATATAACCTTGACGCAACATCAAGGTATCGAATCCACTGCTCTCTGCCACGACAGACTTTCTTTGCTGTCTCTCGTGCTAATACAGAGATTTTTATATATTTCGTCATTCCTTTTTCCTCCTGCACCTGCTTCTGTTTGGACATAATGTCCAAACGCTGCTGTTACTGATCCCGGCTTTCCGCAATAGCGGTTATGTACCCCATCAGCCTTTTTTCACTGTCTGTATTCCTTTCAATATCCATCCTCATTTTCTCATCATTTCTTTCTTCGTTTTTTTCTACTTCCATTTGTCTGTACCTCCAATTCCTTTCACTGATTTCTTGTTTCATAGACATAGGGCTTTTGAAACATGAGCTTTATACTCCTTCTCACAAGCTGAGCCAATGTCAGTCCGTTTTTATGGTAAAATCCACACAGCCCGATGATACCGATTACCGGCATACACAATGTAATAGCTGTATTGATTCCTACGCCAAAGTAAAAATGCAGAAGCAGGATTCCTCCCACTCCTGTTAGCAGTGCACTTGCTCCGAATACACACTCCCTGAAAGACAATCCCTTAAAGAAATCTTCCTTAAAGGCAGCCACATCCGGATTGATTGTTTTTGTCATTGTTCTCCCCCATTTCTATAAATTAAATGCTTTCTGCATGACGCTATCCGACATCTTTACCGAAGATGAAATGACACCCATTTTCAAGCAATACTCCAACAGCCGGATGATTGCATTATCCGTGTCGATTGCAACGGTATTGATAAAACTTGCACTGATGACAATCACAACTGCAATAAGCAGCGCAGAAAACACATATCCAAAAAAGGTGCGTATATAGGAATAACCCACATTTGCCGTCTGACCTCCTGCTGCAAGAGTAGACAATGCCACACCTGCAAACGGAGCAATCATATAAATCTTTAGAATACGATTTAACACTGTCAGCACCACGATAAATCCGCACACGACGGTAAATAAGAAAAACAGGATGCTTGTCAAAAAAGCGGTCATCGTTCCAAAGTCTGCACTGGATATATTTTCATACACCTTTACGCCATCAAAGTCATAAATCATTGACAGTTTGTTTTCTCCCAAAATTGCAGAGGTCAGGTTCTTGCCCCATGCAAAAAACTTCGGCATATAACTTAGCGCCATGCTCATTACATTTGAGGTTATAATCAACCGAATGAACATTTTTATCGTTCGTTCAAATGTCAGATCTGCATGTAAGTCGCAGCTGTCCCTGCAAAATCCATACAAGAAAAAAATGCAGAGCAATGAAACTGCAACTACATTTAAGGTGGTATAGATCGTTGATATATTTTCCCAGACATCTTTGTAGGTGCCGGAAGATGGATTTTTCGTCAAAACATCGGCTGCCAGTTTCATCATGTCATTCCATGCGTACCCGGCAGCTTCAAAAAAGTCTTTACCACTAAAGAAATCTCCTAAATCTGAGAAAAATCCCGTTACAGAATCCCACAATCCCACCGTCATCACCTCCTTTCAGGATTCCAAGTCTTCATTACGAAACACCCAGTAGTTTCAGAATTGCCGGAACTGCAATCATAACCAGACCACCGATTACTTTTTTAATTGCCTGACTCTGCTGTGTTGTATCATGTGCCGAATACCCGGTACCAAAGTCTAACAGTCCCCAGGCAAGAAAAATCACGCCAACTCCACCAACACAGCCAAGAACCAAGTCCTTGATTACATTGATGCCGTCCGTAACTTCCGTCACTCCGGTATCTGTTGCATCACTCTTTCCTTTTTCACTTTTCGCCAGTGCTGCAACCGGCACATTTGTCAGTATCCAAAAATAGATCAATGCTGCCGTTCCTGCACCCCGTTTCCATAATCCATTGCAACGGGGTTTCATAACCTCTAATTCCTTATGCATTGTTGTCCTCCTTACTTCCTGTTATCGTTTCCTGCAGCCGATTACCATAAGCCGCTTATCTTTCCCATCCATCGTCCGGCAAGTGGAAAGCGTTACAAACTTATATTTCCGAAAGAATGTCTCTGCATCACTTTCATCCATTTCCTTTTTCATCTTCTTTGCCGCTTCACTCTGAAACTTGCTATGACTTAGGATTTTCTCTACCATCCCGTAATAATCCTTCTCATTTCCGTAATCCGTAAAAGAATAGTAATCTGCATATTTGTCCGTCTCCAATACCGAAACGATGTGATAGTCCTGCTTCTTTCCCTCTGCCGGAGTAAGCGAAAACACGGGATGTTCCTTAAAAAATGTTTCCTCTCGGAAATTTTTCAGATAGCCAAAGTACCGTCTCCCGTTGATGTTGTGACCGTAAATGATAAGATTGTCACTGTCTGTCTTACAGCGGACATCTAAAAACGGTGTCCCATAAAAGCTGTAATCACCATGCACATCCCGGTGAAGATAATACTGCCAGTCACCTTCATGATGACCTTTGATACCTGTCTGCATAACCGGATAAGAAAAGCCGGTGTCTTTGATTTCTAGCCACCCGATCATATCTTTATACTTTTTGTGGAGGTTCCGTACGCCATCCTTTTCTTTCTCCGTGGTAATCTCTTTTTCTATGTTGTCCTGCTTGATCTCCTGATCCATGGTTCTTTTTAACCAAAGTCCCAGAGCCAAAGCAATGACTGCTAAAGTAAAAAAAAAGAAGAAAAGTATTCTTCTTGAAAATACTTTTCTTCCCTTTGGGGTTGAAATGTTATTTAGTTGGTTCATAATTGTCCTTTTTACTATGTATTTGCATCTACAAACTGGAATTTCACGCAGACATTTTCTATACCGTAATATCTATTCTCACAGATGATTTCTTCTCACCAAAATGCTTTATTTCGATGTCCTTCATTTCCTCCATAACATCCTTTTCAATCTGATGAACCTCTTCTAATTGAGCATCCGGCTTCGAATCATCTATTATTTTTGCATCATCATCTACGGAATCTGTTGTCTGAGATATTAAGGAATCGCTTGATTGTTCAAATGTTTCAGCATCTGTTAATTCCTCTACAACCGATGTTTCTGACTTAGAAGCCTCAACAATATCCTCTTCTGTAGGCAAATCCTTAAATTCCGCACTCTTTACAAACTTCGTAAATGTTTCTACTGCTCTAAAGGTATTTCCCATAATACGTTGAGCTTCCTTAAGCTTTTCGCTCTTTGGAATATTCGGATTATTCACGATACTTTTTAGTTCCGCTAAATTACCGTTCATTTCATTTACTTGAAGTCTTTGAGCTTCTTCTTTTGTTTTACAGTTTTTCAATCTACGCTCATAAGCTTCTTGTTCCATTCTTGCAGCTTTATATTCCATATAGGCTTTAGGGTCTTTCTGGCGAATAGCATCTTCTTCCGAAGCGGTTAATTCTTGACCACTTGCAATCTTATTATAAATCTGACTATATGCGGAACTTTCTTTATCTCGCTCAAGTTGCTCTTGGAAATGCTGAATCATATTTTCTTCCTGGCTTGTTACAGTCATACCCTCTTGTTTCTTTACAACATTCCCGGTAGCCTTCTTTTGCTTCCAATCATTTACTAACTGCATCTGATTCACAGCGTTTCGTATTGTACCTGCAATCATAGCACACCTCCAATTCCCGGTTAATGCTACCGATTAAATAGTGGTATCGAACTTCATGCCCTGTGTCGCTTTTTCTTCAGCTATCTTACTCCAATCCAGTTCAGAAATCTTTTCAATCAATTCTTCTTCTGAATTTGCCTGAATGGTAGTACGCTTAACAGTTAAATCCTTCTTTTCCTGCTGTTTTTCTTCTGCACGTTTTTCTTTTAATTCTTCCAGCCATTCTTGTTGCTTTTCTGTAATCTTCTCCAAATCAGCAAATAACGTCATTTTTCCACTATCATCAAAGGACATAGTTAGCTTACTTAATACAGTTCCATTATTTTCTGTCTTTCCCCACGCACGTTCAAAACCAAACTGTTCATTGATTTTATCCGACATTACAACCGCTGTTTTTACCATAGATAACTTCTCTTGTGCGTATTTCTCATCAGATGCCATTCTTTCAAGCTCAGCACTCGAAAATACAACTGTAAATTCCTTATCACTTTGGTCTACCAATCCTCTAAAATCATCGCCCTTATCAGCAATAATAAAATCAAAATCTGCGTTATCCTTACGCAATGTTTCTAAATATTTCTGTGCCTTAGAAGACAACTTATCTTCGCTGGATTTAATTTTCGCAGCATTTGCCTGCGCATCCTTCGTTTTCTCTGTGCTATTTTGCTTACTAACTGTATTATTCTTATAATACTCTGTTACTTGTGTTAAATTAGTTGCTCTAATCATGATATCATCCTCCTTGAAATTGATTAAAGAAATCCGTTTCTATATCTGTAATATCGGCACTTTATACCCATAAGTTAAGAGCCGTAAAATTCCGATTTTACAATTTCTTTTTACCCAAAAGCCAAGAGATATTAATTTCCCTTATGCTTTTTTCACTTCTTTCTCACCCAAATTATACCAAAACACTCGCTACGCTTCAACATAAAAAGTAAACATATAACAAATTGTAATAAGTTACCTCTTCTCAAACGCAAACATTTGTTCTATAATATAAAAACAAAGGAGGTTCTGATAATGAGTGCAATCCGCGAAAACTATACTTTAGCTGATGTTATCTGTCAGCATAAAACAGATGGTACCATCATTCCACTAAAAATTCGTATCGCCGATGAAGATGGTGAATACCAGATCTTTAACATCAAATCATATAAGGTGCTATCCGATCATAAGGAACATACTCTGCCTAATGGTGTATCTGCTACACTCTCCAATCACCTTTGGCAGTTTGAATGCAAGATCTGTGTATTCAACATGATAAAACGAATTTATCTCTTTTACAACTCATATGAAAACCTATGGAAAGTTTCAGTTCCTTAATATGCTTTTATTTTTCCACAGATTTTCTCTTCCGAAAGACATATACTGCAGCACTAGCTGCAAACAGTACCCCTGCCGCCATCGGAATAATCGGCATCATTCCACCAGTCTGTGGTGGCTCCGGCACATTCGGAATCGGTTCATCCTTTACTGTTACCTTCTGCACATCACCGGTATCTTTAATCGTTACCTTTACAGACTTAGCAAGACGATAGCCTGAAGGTGCTGAAGTTTCCTTGAACGTATAGGTTTCCCCAACAACCAGTTTTCCCGTGATGTCATACGCATCATCTTTAGTAACAAATTTCATCACTTCATTCCCTTTGGAATTCGTAACAACAAATTTAGCACCACCAAGAGCCTGTCCAGTCTTTTTGTCCAGCTTCAAAAGCTGGATATGTGTCTGGTCATCTTTCATAACCGTTTTGTCATCTTCCTGCTCCAGGTATGTACCATCCTTTTGTTTGATGTTTACGACAGAAGTCACCGTTCCGTCCTCTGCCACTTTCTGCTTAAGCATATAGGTAATAGCTTCCGCAGTCACGTAACCATCGGCTGGCTTTGTTTCTGTCAACGTGTATTCCTTATCATGGAAAAGTCCACCCACATGAAGGTTTCCGTTTTCGTCAAAAGAATACTTCAAATTCTGATAACCATCTTCTGGTGTTACCGATACTTTCACCGAGTCCCTATTGCCAGAAGTCCAGGAAATAATCTCCTTTCCTGCCCCATCCGTAATCCTGAGATTGCAGCCTGCAAGTTCTTTGGAATCGGCTACCGATACCTTGTCAATCTCATTGGTTGTCTGCTTATTGGATTTTATACATTGTGCATAAATAACCGGAGTCTTTTCATCCTTATAAGTCAGTTTTACCGGTATCTCTGTCTGATCCAGATAATAACTGTCTGAAACAGACAATTCCTTCAGATAGTATTCTCCTGAATTAAGCGTTTTCGTTCCCGCATTTTCCTGTGAACCAGCTTCAACCGATACGGCAGAACCACTCACACTTTCTGCACTGCCACTCTCTGTATCGGCTTCATCCATAAGCGGCAGCATCATATCCGAAATAACAGAACCATCTGTCCCTGTCGTAAGCGTGGTAAGCTCTGTTCCTGCATCTACAATTTTCTCGCCGTCTACATTGAAAATATCATGTTTCGTATACAGCCCGAATACTGCACCACGGATTGGCTGCTTCGTGTCTGCATCTTCTTTCAACAACTGTATCTGTGGTCGAGCCAGCTTGTTATGCAAATTTAACTCACCTTTATCATTGGTATCGGAAGTGGAGTTTAGGACAAATTCATCCCTGCCATTTTTCCATGTAAACTCCAGATTCCATTCATTCTTTTCCGGAAACACATAACCATACAATGTTTTTACTTCTTTTACTTTGTATTTTCCCAAAGGAAGCGTAAGATGCACAACCTCTTTATCATCTACCGAATAATTACAGATTCCTTTACAATCCGATGCGAACTCTACCTTGTCTCCGGTGATGATTGTGGCAACCTTATCCCCGTCTCGAAACCATGTATCTCCCTGATTATCTTGTGTGGCAATATCACCATCTGCATAGATTTCGAACTTGGCACCTTTCAAAGTTTTATTCTCATAGACAAACTCTTTCTTATCTTTATCCCATCCCGTCAGCATCTCACCGGTTTTGAAAACAGACAGTTTTCCGTATGTTTCTTCGTTTGTATAAGTTACTGTGATCACCGCATGTGTATTGCCGTCTTCATCAACATAGGATTCATAATTGTCTGCCTTGCTGTTAATTACAACTTCAATAAACTTTTCTGTGATATGAAGTCCATTTGCAGAATCCACCTCATAAATACGATACCTTGCAGAGCGAAGCGGCTTCACTGTCATAATCTCGCCGGATTCATCCGTTATAAAGGTATCTATGGTTTTCATCTGGTTTCCATTGCTGTAACTTTGTTTAACCAATTCCTCGCCATCCTCTGTTACCTTGTAAATCTGATAAGTAGTTCCCGGCTTCAACACCTGCTTTTCTGTCTGTTTATCTTTTTTCAAGATTTTCAGATAGGCTTTGAACAATTTGTTATTGAGGGGATAGGTATACACTTTTCCATTCTCTGTTACCGCCACTTCAAAATCATTCACATGGATGGCATCTACATCACCGGAATCCACCTGATGTACAACATATGTTCCATAATACAGATTTCCTGTTACAGCATACCCATTACGGTCAGTCTTGATTGTAGCACGTTCATAATCCGTACACTGATCATAGCTTCCTTTATTTTTCAAATACACCTGGAACGTAGTATTTGCCTCAGGCTCAAGCAATCCGGTATCCACATCCGAATAATACTTTTGAATAGCAACTTTTCCAAGAATTGGTGTATTAGGATATTTTTCTGTTTTCAGCTCTATCGTAAATTCATTTGCTTCAGCAGAAGCATCCACCTGGATTTCTTTTACCACATCACTAAGAACATAGCCTTTCGGTGCAGCCGTTTCCTTCAGATAATATTTCACACCGCTTCTCAGATAATCGGTGGTGCATTTCTTATCTTTGATGGTATACTCTCCGGCAATTTTAGCATTACCGGAAGCATCATATACGGTTGCTTTGGTCTGACATGCTGCATCTGCATAAAGCTGAAATTTGGCTCCGTCAAGGTCTGCCTCTCCATGGGCATTACCATCCGCAGAATACCCATCATACTTTTCAATGCGGATACTTGCTTTCTTATACTTGTTTGTCACACCTGCCTGATATGCCTTTTCGTAATCCGAATGAATTTCAACCTGCATGTCCGGCCAGCTACCATCTGCATTACGATACCAGCTGTCATTTTTACCAAGTGTGATATCAACACCTTTTGCATAAACCGGGTCAAGAACAATATTTTTATTTTCTCCTGTACTGTTCTCGGTAAGCGTGTAACCGTTGTAAATGGATTCTTTGATGGCATTTAGGTCATCGTTCATCAGCTTCTCGGCTTCTGCTTTTGTCATATTCTTTCCAAAATCAACGCCCTCATCCAGTTCATAATCATCCGTTAAAACTCTCTTCGCTGCTTTTTTCTCTTCTGCTGACATCTTCTTTAGCTCGTCATCCGGATAATAAGCATACTCTTCTGTATAAATATAGTAGGTCATTCTCCATGCAATTCTACCGGAATTTCTAGTATATCCTGTTATGGAGAATTCTGTGTCATTATTCGTGTCGGCAGTACCTAAATCTGTTCCATCACGGTCTGTCACTTCAAAGGAATACAATTCATCAATGTTTTTTGCATCCAAAGTAAACTGAATTCCGGGAAGCCCTTTTCCATCTTCATCTACTTTTTTGACCGTAATTCGCTGGCGGTAATACTCATCTTTGCTGACATACTTCGGTGAGTAATCATGCGTTGTTTCATCCGCATCTACTGTAATAAGTGTCTGATAGGATTTATTACTGCCCTGCTTTTTCCAGTATGTTGCTTCTGCTGTCCAGCTACCACTTGGTTTAAAAATGGAATCATATAAACTGTCCACCGTTTTATCGTTCCAATAACCGGTATTACTCTTTACCTGCTTTATTACATCTTTTAACTGCGTCTCCGATGTGCGGTCTTCAGAAACAGACCACATCAATGCCTGACTCATGATAAAAGCTTTTTTGCTTCGCTTCTTGTCATTCACATACCAGCGAATTATCTTGGCATAGTAACCATGTCTCTCTCCACCGGTATTCTGATCCCACTTATAGGTTTCTGTACTCTCATAGGTATTCCCTGTATGGCATGTTTTTCCAAGGCTAAGACAAAATGCCCTTTTCCCAGCCACTTTCATTTGAAACCATGTACCACTCTTGGTCTTTGAGCCATAACTGACACTTCCTTTTTTACCAAGGGAATCCACCTTTACATTTCCTGTCGCCGCCTGTACTGATATACTGTTAAATGGTATGGAACCAAACAGCATAAACAGTACCAGCATTCCCGCTATGATTCGTTTTGTTCTGATTTTTATCTTCATTTTTTCCTCTCCTGATCTTTTATTATGATTTTTTTCTGCTCCTCTCTGGTGGTGCTCTTCCCATTTTCACCGCCTCCTTTCTGGCAAAAGAAAAAAGCCCTCTAGTTTTACTAAAAGACTTTTCTCAAAAAATATTCACTTGTATCGATTTATTCTTAATTCGAAAGAATGATTTCTCCCGAAGCATTTTCTTCTACTGTTACACTGACCGGATTTGCTTTTTGGTAGTTGCCATCCATTGCCGTCTCATAAAAACGATACGTTTTTCCAACTTCAAGTACTATATTTTTGTACTTTGTTTCACCAATCGTCGTAGAAAAACGATTCTTTTTGTCCGCCACATCATAATAAGCAATCTTGCAGTTTTGCAAAAAGCTATTTGTGCTTGTATCAAACCGCTTTACAGAATACATTTTCAGTTTGTAATCCCGCCAGTTCGCAAAATCACTTTTCTCTCCATCCCAGAAAATAGCAAACCACATGGTACTCACTTTTGCAATTGCTCCACATTTATGATTTGCATCCAGATAGTTTCTCTTATGTCCCTTACTCTTTGTCCAGCGCCTCATCACTTCTGTGGGAGAATCACTGCCACTGGTAAGCATATTTTCTGCAAATAACAGTCTTTTGTAGACAGCATAAAGACCGAAATAATCTCTGGTATCTACATTCAGATTCTTATGCTCGTCATAACCACTTTTGTTCATGCGATAGATAAGAAAATCATACAATTCATCTGACCACTCCAATTTTCCGACACCCGCGGCGGTTCTATACTCATTCTGCTTTCGGAATACCCGCATAGCATTCTCCTTGGCCGTAAGAGTTTTCTTTGTTGCTTTATTCTGCTTTTCAGAAACTTTAACCAAGTACACACTTGTTTTCTTTTTCCTCTTCTTATTCTTCCAGCAAACCGTAACCTTTGCCGTCCCTTTCTTCTTCGCCGTAAACCGGATTTTTTTGGACTTTTTAATCCGCTTCACCTTCACCACAGATTTCTTTGAAACCTTGATCTTCATCTCGGATTTTTTATCCGAGTTAGAAATGGTTACTGTTCTCTGTTTTCTGCCATTCAGAACCAGTGATATTTTCTTCGTCTTCGCCTGAATTTCCGCTCCCGGTGCTGTCATCATCACACATACAATAACCAAAATCAATGCTCTTACCATCTTTTTCATATCAATCACACGCCTTTCACTGTACGCCAGTCATTCCTGGCAATTTTTATTATACTGTATTTGCCTGTTCGTTAAAACATATTTTTGAGTTTTTTATAATCAATGGAATTCTTACTTTCCATTCGCTTGTCCAATTCATTTAAAAGCTGGCTGTTGCACTCTTTTACTACCTTCCGGATGTCCTCCAGAATGTTATCTTCCTCCGTCGATATGCCATTATGTCTGTAATAGTAGATCACAGCCTCTCGTATGTAGGCACTTCTGTTCTCCACATTTTCCAAAATGTTATAAACGAATTGATGCCTCGGATTATTAATCCGAAGTAATACCGGAATTCTGACATGCTCACTCTTTTTATCCATCCGCTCCACCTCCTATGCCATTAACTTTTCTACCTGCTCCATAAAAATCATACATCACACGGTTACTGATATCCAGTTCCCCCTGCGATTTTGCCTGATAAAGCACGGTCAGCATATATGCCTTATGGTTATGTACCTTCGTCACCTGTTTTTGATATTGGTCAATCGCATAATCAATATCCATCCGATCCAATTTCAAAAGCCTTGTTTTCACAACTGAAGCCGGTTTGTCCTCGCCCATTACCCGCAGCACCGTTTTCTGGGTATTCAGAACATCATACAGCACATCCTTAACCGTATTAATGGATTTTTCCTGCGAAGCAGAAACATACTTCGGTTCCAGCTCATAATGCTGCTCTATGAACTCCATCGAATATTTCTCTTCCATCGTATCAACATCTTGATCTGGATAAGGATTTGATAGATCAGTCTTTATATCAGGATTTATATTATAGTCTTTATTATTGTTACCCCCATTTGCGTTGCTACCGTTACCGTTGCTACCGTTAGCGTTACTACCGTAAAGGGGGTAACGGTCATCTTTACCGTTAGTACCAAAAGGGGGGTAACGGTGATTTTCTTCTTTTTCTGCCGTTGGATCACTGATTTTTTCAAGCGAAACCTGTTTATTCTCTTCTACAGATAAATCCGCCTGTCGCTTCTTTTCTGCTCGTGTCAGGTTGTTACTGGAAACCGTTCCATTGCAGCTATGATATAATGTATGTGGTCCCAAATCTGGTTCATCTAACAACTCATACTCAGCCCGCCATACACCATTATCAGGCATGAAATGAACTTTCAAGTATCCAAAATCTTTTAATTCTTTCCATGCACTGTCAAATGCCTTCTTACCCTCTTTGGTCAAATTGCGAAAATCTTCTTTTGTCCACTTCCTATCCGGCATGGAGATATATGCTTGTATGACAAGATACAATCCCTTTGCTTTTAAGGAAATGTTTACATCCTTGGTTATTTCATTTTGAACGACTGTAAAACCCTTTTTACTTCGGAAGAAACCCTCTGCCATGATATCACCTACCTGCCATCGAATGGTTGATCCTCATCTGCAACAGATGAAAAATCACTTTCTTTATTTTCCGGTTTTTCCGCACCTTTCTTCTGTGCAAACTCAACCTCTTCTGTAATGATACTGAATCCATAAACCTTGCTTCCCTCTTTGGTTGTATAATTATTGTTCTGTACCCGCCCAATAACCAATACACGAGAGCCACTGTGAAAATATCTCTCGACAAATTCCGCCTGCTTTCCAAATGAGGTGCAATGAAAGAAATCCGCATCCGCATTTGACTTCTGCTTTGTCTTTCGATTGACCGCAAGATCAAATTTGGTAATAACAATGTCCGTTCCATCCTCACTTTTCTTTCTTGTAGTTTTTGGATTTCTCGTCACATTTCCCAGTAAAATAATCTTATTCATTTTGTCCGCCTCCTCTCTTTTGTTTCCATTCATCCAATAACTCTAAAATGATTTTCATCATTTCCTCTTCTGTGGTTTCTTCCTCAAAATACTCTGACAGCCGTTCATTTCTCAGAGTAATTTCTTTTTTCTTTTTCTGCTTGGGAACCGAAAAAAGATACTCTTCCAATCTGTCGGCATCTAATTTCCCCTCCAAACTGAATTTCTTTATCTCATTTGCCTGTATGGTCGATATTTTCTTCCCATACCGGCAAATAGCATCATAAACCATACCTTGCTCTTCTTCCAGAAGAACAGACAAGCTGACACCTTGAACCAATCCAAGCTGCTTGTTATCAACCAAAGCCAACAGATCATCACTTAATCTGGCAAGCCATATATAGCGCTGAATCATCTTATAATTTTCGCCACTTTCCTCGGACATCATCTTCAGGCTGTTTCCTGCCTTGCCCTGATTCTTCATGGCATCATACTTGATTTTGTATGCCTTTGCTTTTTCACTCGGCCGGATGTTTTCCCGCTGAATATTGGAATCTACCATAACTACGCTAGCTTCATCGTTATCCATTTCTTTCACAAAGACCGGCATGGTTTCCAAGCCAAGCACTTCACAAACATGCTTTCTTGTATGCCCGGAAATAATCTCATAGCCGCCTTCTTTGCGTTTTCGGACAATTCCCGGCACCAACACTCCATGCTCTCTGACACTCTCAATCATCTCTTCCAATTCTTCATCCGAACGGATCTGAAACGGGTGGTTATGAAACTCATGCAGCTCAGATAACGGTATCTCTTTCACATCGCCCGTTTCTGCAGTTTCCTCCACAACCTTGCCTCCAAAGAGGTCATCAAAACTCGTCAATTTCACATTTTTTAAAGCCTTTGTCCTACTCATGAGCGATTACCTCCTTTGTCAGTTTCTCGTAAGCCTGCGCCACCGGATGTTTCTTATCCAATGTAAAGATACTCACTCCTGCTGCTGATGTTTCAGCGGCTTTTACCGAAAATGGTATTTTACTTTCAAAGATAGGAATGGATTCCCCATAATATTTCTTGATTAGTTCCATAATGTCTTTGGCATAATTAGTTCTCACATTCAACATAGAAATCAAAATCCCTTCAAACTGAATCTGCGGATTCAAATGCTTTTTCACACGGTAAATGGTTGTGATTAACTGCTCCAAGCCTTTTACCGGAAGATAAGCTGCCTGCACCGGAACCAATACACGATCCGATGCCGTAAGCGAATTGACCGTTATCATTCCTAAACTCGGCATACAATCGATGAGAATGTAATCATAAAAATCTCTCATGCTTTCCACATATGTTTTTAGAACAAACTCTCTGCTCATAGCATTTACAAGAGAAACATCCACTCCTGACAAGTCAATGTTGCATGGCATAAGGTCAACTCCTTCTTCATGGTGAATAATTCCTTTTGTCACATCCACATCCTTATCCATGATAATCTGCTCCATGATACTTGGAAGTGCAATCTCCAGTTCATCTGGATTTTCAATTCCAAGGCTCTGCGACAGATTTCCTTGTGGATCTGCGTCAATGACAAGCACTTTCTTTCCTTCTCTTACTAAACCAACTCCAAGATTTACTGTTGTGGTAGTCTTGGATACACCACCTTTTTGATTGCATATGGCAATTACTTTACACATAATTCTGACCCTCCGTATTTTTTTGGTTATTTTTCATTTCGATAAACATCTACATATAAGCGTTTATACTTTCCATTCGTTCTTTCTATAGAACTAAAATTTGAAATATTTCTTACCTGCCACCGGCAATCTCGCTGCATTTTCTTTAAAAACCAGCGAAGTTCCTTTTTGGTGCCAGATAATCTTACTTTTAACATATATTTCACCTCCAATCTTTGCCTGATTTCCATAACACAAAAAAGGCACTTTCCTAAACTACTAGGAAAGTGCCCTAAGGTACAAAATCTTATGAAATTGAACTCACCATATGCTGTGAAACATGCATATTTCAGCATTATCACGCATTATTACAAACAAATTTGTTGCAATTTTGTTGCAAAATCCAATTACAATATCTCTGAAATAACGTATTTTCGTTATTACTCGATGATTGTAGCAACACGACCTGATCCTACTGTACGTCCACCTTCGCGGATAGCGAATGTAAGACCCTGGCTCATAGCGATTGGGTGAATCAATTCGATTGTCATTTCTACGTTATCACCAGGCATGCACATTTCAGTTCCTTCTGGAAGCTGAACAACACCTGTTACGTCAGTTGTACGGAAGTAGAACTGTGGACGATAGTTGTTGAAGAATGGAGTATGACGTCCACCCTCGTCCTTAGTCAAAACGTAAACCTGAGCTGTGAATTTTGTATGACATGTAAGAGTTCCCGGCTGACAAAGAACCTGTCCTCTTTCGATGTCTGTCTTCTGGATACCACGAAGAAGTACACCAGCGTTATCACCAGCCTGAGCCTCATCCAACTCTTTGTGGAACATCTCGATACCAGTTACAACGGATTTCTGAGTTTCTTCTTTGATACCAACGATTTCTACTTCATCATTCAAGTGAAGAGTACCAGCCTCTACACGACCAGTAGCAACAGTACCACGACCTGTGATAGAGAATACGTCCTCTACAGGCATTACGAATGGCTTATCTGTGTCACGCTCTGGATCTGGAATATACTCGTCGATTGTGTTCATCAATTCCATGATAGCATCGCCCCATTTGCCGTTTGGATCTTCCAAAGCGCCAAGAGCGGAACCTTTGATGATTGGGCAATCTGTGAAGTCATACTCCTCAAGCTGCTCTGTTACTTCCATCTCTACGAGTTCGATCAACTCTTCGTCGTCTACCATATCACATTTGTTCAAGAATACAACGATATATGGTACACCTACCTGACGAGACAAAAGGATGTGCTCTTTTGTCTGAGCCATAACACCGTCAGTAGCAGCTACTACAAGGATAGCGCCGTCCATCTGAGCAGCACCGGTAATCATGTTCTTAACGTAGTCAGCATGTCCCGGACAGTCAACGTGAGCGTAATGTCTCTTCTCTGTCTCATACTCAACGTGAGCAGTAGAAATTGTGATACCACGTTCTCTTTCTTCTGGAGCCTTATCGATGTTCTCGAAATCTGTAGCTTCGTTACCGGATACTCTTGCAGCAAGTACCTTTGTGATTGCTGCTGTCAAAGTTGTTTTACCATGATCTACGTGACCGATGGTACCAATGTTACAATGCGGTTTACTTCTTACATACTTTTCCTTAGCCATTTCTAAACGTCCTCCTAACATTTTTTAAATTTTAATTTAGAAATATCTGCTATATACACATAGCTTAATTATATGGGAAAGTTGCTAAAAAAGCAACCCCCCAAAATTGTTACATTAACGAATTAACATTCTCATCCGTTCTTCTGTGCCAATACTTTGTCCTGTACGTTCTTTGGACATTTCTCGTATTTCTCGAAGAACATGGAGTAGTTACCACGTCCCTGAGTAGTAGAACGAAGTTCTGTTGAATAACCGAACATCTCAGCAAGTGGAACAAATGCGCGAACAATCTTTCCACCACCGATATCGTCCATACCTTCAATCTGACCACGTTTTGCGTTCAGACTTCCGATTACGTCACCCATGTATTCCTCAGGCATCGTAACTTCAACCTTCATAATAGGCTCTAACAGCACTGCATCACCTTTCTTCATAGCATCTTTGAATGCCATGGAACCAGCGATGTGGAATGCCATTTCACTCGAATCGACTTCATGGTAAGAACCATCATAACAGTTCGCATGAATACCGAGTACTGGGAATCCGGCAAGGATACCTGCCTGAGCAGCTTCCTGAATACCTTCGTCGACAGCTGGAATGTATTCCTTCGGAATAGCACCACCAACGACTGTAGACTCGAATTCGTAAGTGTTCTCGCCGTTTGGATCCATCGGTGTGAAACGAACACGACAGTGACCATACTGACCACGACCACCAGACTGTTTTGCGTACTTCGAATCGATTTCGACTTCTTTTGTAAATGTTTCTTTGTAAGCAACCTGCGGAGCACCTACGTTTGCTTCTACGTTGAACTCACGAAGCAGACGGTCTACGATAACTTCCAAGTGAAGCTCACCCATTCCGGCAATGATTGTCTGACCGGTTTCCTGATCAGTATGAGCACGGAATGTCGGATCTTCTTCAGCAAGTTTTGCCAAAGCTTCACCCATTTTACCCTGATCGTTCTTTGTTTTCGGCTCGATAGCAAGCTCGATAACCGGTTCAGGGAATTCCATGGATTCCAGAACAACCGGATGTTTCTCATCACAGATAGTATCACCTGTTGTTGTCAATTTGAAACCAACAGCTGCTGCGATATCTCCGGAATATACTTTATCCAATTCACTACGTTTATTTGCGTGCATCTGCAAAATACGTCCGACACGCTCTTTCTTTCCTTTTGTTGCATTGAGTACATAAGAACCGGAGTTCAATGTACCGGAATACACACGGAAG
>UMGJ01105300.1_pt1 | contig 28371 bp, 30 predicted proteins | sample 1965221 | NCBI WGS metagenome assembly UMGJ01 (sample SAMEA4836067, study PRJEB28245) | human gut metagenome | biome: gut microbiome; material: fecal sample | place: Denmark | collected 2008
GAGCCATAATGTTTGAAGTATTTGTAGCTGCCATGATAGCACCAGGCTTTCTGCAGTTACGAGCAAGCTGATTAGCGAACATTCTCTGTGACGGAGTCAGGTTCACTGAGGACTTAATGGCAGAAGCGTTACGATTACGAACGCCGGAAGTAATGCTCTGACCGGCAGTAATAGGTCTGCGGGCAGGAGCAGTGGAACGCTTAGTGATCATATTGAAACACTCTCCTATATAAAATTTGTAATTAAATGGTTACAATGTCATCGTCAAAATAACAATCGTCTACATCAATTTCTTCAGGCTCTCTAATAGAGGATGGTTTTCTACTTATTGAGCTTGTAATAGCAGAACGAAGTGAAGATACACTTGTTGATGCAGTTATTTTAACCTTCTGAAGATCAGCTCCAACTGCTTGCGAATACAGTTCTGCATAAGCATCCTGATAATCTTTAAGCATCTTCTTGCAAGCTATTATTTCAGCTTTGGATTTCTTTAACTGTTCGTCAAGGTTTGAAGTTCTTCTCTCTACATTAGCAGAAGCAGTGACGGTTTCATTGAGTCTAGCTTTCAGAGAAGAAATTAAAGAATCCTTAGAATCGACAATATTCTTGCTTTCGCTTATCTTCTGTAGATATTTAAGGTTGTTTGATCTTTCTTGCGAAATCGTCTCTTTCATTCTAGTTGATGCTGCAACAAGTTGCTTGCATCTTTTCTCTGCAGCATCCCTTGCATCTGTTGCAGATTTTATCTGATCTGCTGTTATTCTACTAATAGAAGAAATTTTCCGTCTTGTTTCAATTTCGTTTGAAGCTAGTTTACTTGAAAGAATTTCATTTTCCTTCTTCAGATGGTTGTTTGCTTCTACCTGTTCTAGATAAAGTTTTGTCATTGACTCTACTTTATCTTTTGTAATGTCTACATCATCGCATTTACTTACATCATCGTCAGTTGAATTGCTTCCTCTTATTTCTCTCTTTCTGTCTTCTAAAGCTTTATATTCATCAGACTGTTCTGCAAACTGACACTTTAGAATATCAATAGCTTCGCAGCTATCAATGCTAGGTAGATTTTCTTTAACTGCTGCACAAATTGCCTTGTACTTCTTCTGAGACTCTACATCGCTAGAAGCTGCAATAGCTGTAAAAGTAGGTATGCTTTCAGGGAATGCTGGGAAAGATACAAGGTCAAATCCTCTAAATACAAATGTATCAGGATCAACAGAATTGTTTACAATGTCTCCTGCGCCTCTTACAGAAATTCCGAATGTTACGCCTGCGTCTATGAATGTTTTAACTGTCCTACCAACAGGAGTATCAATCAGATTAAATTTACCATATACTTTTCCGTTGTCATCTATATGTCCTTCTGTCATTACAATACAAGCATTTCGGAAGTCCATACATCCAGGATCATCTGGATGTCCTAGGAATCCGATGTACCATCCAAGTTCAATAGCTTGCTGATAGGATTCAGAACTAAATATGTTTTCCCATACAGGTCTAGTTATATCTAGTCCATTCTCATTTGTAATGTTTGAATCAGCACACTCACCCTCAAATATTCCAATAACTGAGTTCTTTGGCTTTGCTGATTCTACATCAGATACAATCTTCTTTTTGGTATCTTTCATATTTCAATACCTCACTTTTTCAATTCCTTAGCAGCTAAACGGACTATTCCGCCTATTGCTAAAGTCTTTAACAGCTGTTTTATTATTCCGGATTCAACTGAATCATTAAATTCAATTGAACCCGACTCTTCAAGTTCGTCATAATTACTTTCGTTCGCTTGACAAGCTTGATCAAGATCATCATCAGATACATCAATATTTGTAACTGACTTAGGATTTATTTGATATGTTGAATCCCCGATAGAGATTGAAACATTTTCTCCGTCATCATTTACTCCTATGTTGACATCTTTAAGCTCGTCTACTTGAGTTAAGAAATCAACTAGAGATGAAGGAGTAAATAGAATCTGACTGTAGTTTTCCTCAGCAGCGTTTATTACCTTCTTCAAATCTATCACTCCTTATTCCCAATTTATCCATTTCAAAGTTGATGAGTAGTGCGGGTAGAGGCTCATTATTCCACCAAGCTGATCCATTCCGCCTATCTGTATCTTCCACACAACTTGTACTATTTGATTTCGTTTAACTTTGATTATGTTTTGTTTTAGAATTCGTCTGTTTTCTTTGCATTCTGGTGAATCAAAATAAACATGTCTCTGTGTATCCCATTCAGCCATCTTCCAATTGTTAGAGTTAGGAGGAGATATTCTATATCCAGCAAGCAATCCGTTGTCGCCTCCGTCTGACCAATCTGGCTTAGACCAAAGACCTGCCTCTGTAATGTAGATATAATCCTTATCCGTTTCTCTAAATTGTGCAAGTGCTCCTGTAGATATCATTGCACTATACACAACATCAACTGTTTGAGGAAATTCTGCTTCCGTTTCAGGTACGATATCTCTGAATGCAATTTTAGCTCTTGGAAATGATTCAGATATCAGTTCGCAATTTACTGTTGGAGCACTCTTAGGCTGATAAATAGCTGTACCTAGTTCGGATGGAAGTATCTTCCCTTCTGCACAATCTTTTACCTTCTGAACAGTTTCACAAGATACAGATCCGTTTTCGTCTGCTTGAGCAACGAAAAGTTGCTTCTCAGAAAGCTTTTTAACACCGCAATTGTAATCAACCAGTAGCATAACATCTTGATAGTCCACTTTACCATCAAAGTTTATGTCACCAATTTGAAGTATTTCTTGTTTTATTTCTTTGTGCACCCTTTTTTCAAATACAGGGCCTAGACCTAAATATTCTCTACCATTATTTTCATTAGGGTCATATCCGTCTGCACCGTATCCGGGAGTCTGTGTTAGATAATCAACAAATCTGTTTGCTTCTTCTAGATCTGGATCATTTGGATATTTATCTTTATAGCTTATAACTCCTAAACCTGACGGAAGCCCTTCAGAATCTGATTCTTGATTTATCAACCCCATTGTACCTAATGATATATACATTGGGACATACGAACTTAGCATATGATACCCTTGGTTTAAGACACCGTCACCTTTTAAGTAATGAGCAATTCCAGTAACTAATGAATTAGTCGAAGCATTGTGTCCTGTATGCTCAGATACAATATTTCCTGAAGTAGGATCAATTACTCGGATAGATACATTGTGTCTTATAGGTATTTGTTTTGCAACTTTCTTAAGCTGATCCAAGTAATCATCTCCTTATGGAATCTCATCATACTCAGATTCTTCATCATGAGTATTTATTGTTGTTGTTCTGTATGAATCTTTGCTATATATACCTATTTGATACTCTCTAGGAGATACTTCATATGAAGATGTAGGCTGTTGAGGATCTAATCTTCTGTGAAGATTTGGCATTGTGAATCCTTTTTCGTCTTTAGCTACATCTTCATCTGAAGCTTCCTTCCACGGGCCATTTCCCATCCGTTTGATATCTTCAGCCAATGAAATCACATCCTTTAAGATTCATAAAGATACAAGGTTCTCATCATTCTTCTGGAAGTGTTTTCTTAATTATGTTTCCGTTTTCATCTCTAACAAGATATGTCTTTCCATCGTCTAAGAAAACTGCGGAACCAAGCTCAGACATTATAGGACTTACAGCAGGACGAGGATTGAGGATATTTTCAGATCGATCTTGATCAATTGTATAAACATCCTTTGAAACTGATTCCTCTTTATCTTTATCGTATCTTAGATTGTAAGAAGGCTCCTCATTGCTCATAACATAATTATCAGGTACAGTAGTTTCTACTTTTATAGGCTCCTTACCTAGACCAAATATAGGCTCAATTAGCGACTTAACTATATGTTCGTTATTTGACATTTGAAGAGAATAAAGAGATCTGTATCCTGGATCAATTTCTTCATCTGGTCTATCTTCAATATCAGAATTTCGATACCAGGCGTATCTTCTTTTATCGCCTTTGTCAACTTCGTGAGTATCTTCGTTCTTCATCTTTTGCATTCTTGCATAATCATTTCTACTATAATGTCCTACATGCGTAACAAAGTTAGGAATCTTACTTTTCTCATTCTCATTTGTAAGTCTTGCATCAATTGATATCTTTGTTCTTCCATCAAACCTAACACCTGAATGCTGGAAGCAGTACATACCTAATGGTCTTACATACTCTATACAAGCGTCAATTGGAACATCGTTTGATGTAAAATAAACTATATCAATGAACCCATTTTCTACATCGCTAGATACATAAACAGCATTTACAGGAATAGAAGTATCTTCAAGCCTGTTTTGAAGAATGTCCTTTTCTTTCCCGTAATTTATTACACTAAATTGTGCAAGGTTGACTTCAGCAGCTAATGTTACTCCATCTTTAGATCCCTTGTTCTTTATCATAGACATGAAATAAAGCATAACAAGGCGGTTATATGCTGCTGATAGTCTATCATCATATTTGAATCCCATTGTGTCACCAAGTAGCCACAAGAGATCTTCTTTGCATCTTAGAGGATCAAAGCAGTCAATTAGATTTTCTGTGTCATACTTTATCTGACCTAGTGCTTTTTCAAACCAATCTAGGAAGAATCTGAAGTCCTGACTGGACTTATAAACTTCGGGGACAGAAACATTTTTCATGTCCATATATCAATTCCTCCTTAATTACTCAGATACTCGGGATTTATCCTTATGGCCATTGCTGATGCTACATCCGGTGTATATCTAGCAAAGCTGATGTAGTTAAAGTATTCAATGTCGCAATCAGACCACACAATGCCTAATGTTTTTGCGCTGCCTGGATCAAAATGCCTTATTCTAGAATCGCTATTTTCTACTACATCTATAATTTCCATAAGTGTAGGTTTGATTCCGATATTTCTATTTGCAGGAGAGAAGTAAATTGCAAGATTCTCCTTGACCTTATTGATGATAACAGCTGCTGTATCCTTGTCAAGAGACTTCTTAGGTGTTATTGTTCCAACAATATAAAAATTAAATATTCTTAACCAACCAAACTGGAGATCAACTGTCATTGCTTGTAACGGTTTGTAATCTCTTACAACATTATCAATGAACTGAATAGGTGGTTTATACTGAATAAAGTTTGTCTTTCTCTTTATTTGAGAGTTATTCATCTGACCTGAACCATAATTGCTTGATAAGAAATCATTATGTATTGCAAAGCACATTGCTGTGTATCTTTTGAAATTTGTAGAAAAAACGAACTTGTTTGGATCAGATGGGTCAAATCCAAGCCCTAGTACTGAATTCCAATCAAGTGTTGGATCTCCTTCAGGGAAATCATACTTTGTGAGATACATCTTAGACTTCTGTGAATCTGTTAGATTCTTATCGTTGTATATAGCAAGATTTATTTCAAGCGCTTTCTGACAATCAATGACAACTCCGCAGTCCACTCCAGGCTCTCTATTAAGAAATCTGTTGAAGTCTGGAAGTGTTACTAAACTGTCAAAAGTATTGATATAATTTCTGCTGTTGAAATATGCTTCACGAGCTGTCTCTGGGCTCTTACCTGTTACTGTATAGCTATGAGGTAGCTCAACAGTATTTGATAAATTTGATATGGAAAATTCACCCGAGTCGCTATCAATAGATTGCCCAGATTTTGCAGGCATGAAATCTTGTAAAACATTCTCACCTACGCATCCAATTACACCTGAGCAGTCAATCCAATAAATAGTTATCCAGTTTTTATCATAGTTCTCAAGCTGGTTAAGATAATTTGAGAATTGAATCTGTGCATTTGAATAATTATCATATGTTACTGAGAATCTAGGTTCGGGCTGAATAAATTCTGCAGGGCTGTTGCATTGAATCCACTGAGTAGACAAGAAATCATCTGCATTTTGGCTCGTCTTTGCTTTCACCCAAATAGCTGTTGTATCAATATGCTGAGACGGAAGCTTTATTATGTAGTTACTTGACTTTATCTTTTCTACAGAAACACTATAACTACGAAGCTCTCCCTCTATCGCTACTCTTGTGCAGCTTTCGCCTGGATCAAGATGAACAATATCTGAATCAACAAACACATTTATGTTTTCAGTAAGTACAGTTCTCTGACTTCTTGTTTCCTTCGTACCATACTTATTTGTAAGAGGAAGAATATTGTATGTTATTACTCTAGATTGATTTGTAATATCTGTATAAGCGTTAAGAGTGCAGAAGTTACTTCCGTTGAATCCGAAATCAATTGTCATTGTTTCATTAGAAGTATTTGTAAAAGTCACTTCTGTTCTCGCTGCTGTGTAGAATCCTAACTCATATCCAATCAAACTGAAAAGTTTCTCAGCGTTTTTTCGTTGAGAAACTGAAGGAGCAAATACTTCGTTCGCCATGAAGTCTAAATTGACACCAAGCATATCAGCAACAGAAGCGAGATACTTTCCAAGCACAACACCTGGATCTGCATCAGCTTCAGGTTTCCAAAGTTCTGTTAGTTTTGGAACCAAAGACCAAAATTCATTTACAAGAGAATTATAATCTCTTGATGTGTAACTTATGAGCCCATTTTCTGACATTTGATGTATCCTCCTTCGTTAGGTCAACGAATTGAAATAATCTACGATTGATTGCAAATCAGCTGTATCAATATTTAGTGTAGATCCATATGTTGTTTTTATTGCTAAAGTCATCTTCAGTGACTTCTGCGTATCTTTTGTTGTTTCTACATCAGATGTTCCTGTAAATAATAAGCCATCTGAAATCTGAGTTTCGTCAGGAATTGAACAAGGTTCATGCAGTCTAAGCTGAGAAACTACATCGTCTTTTATTCTTTCTTTCTGATTAGCTGTGTTATACTGCCATAAGTACTTCTTCAATCCTACTCCAAAATTTGGATTCATATATAACTCAGTTGGATCAGTTAATATGAGAAGCTTTGACCTATTTACAACTGATTGATTATCTTCTATAACAGAAACTTTATTTCTAGCAACATCAAACATTGACGGCCAAGCTAATGAATTTGTATACATTTTAATTCACCTCAATCTATAGTGTTCAATCCTGCAGGTGAATACTGCCCACCAGTTAATCCTAAAACAAGAAAATCATTTGGTGTATCATTTAGTGACGATAAAGCAACTACTTGTCCTCTCAATGGAGTGTTAGGTAATAGCAATGATTGATACCAAGGGAGGTTTTCCTCATTAACGTAATTTCGTATGTTAGCACCTTTGTATTCCTTCTTATTCATAGGACCATGTATAGCAGGAATCCTTACTTGAATGAGCATGGTTCCTTCATTTGTATATTGATAATTCATTGCGTATCCGTATACTATCATATTTTATTTACCTCAATATTGGTGTCAGTTTCTTCCAGAAGTCAGATGCAAATCCTTGACGCTTAGAAGATTGATAATCCATGTTTGCAGGTCTTTCATAGCATCTTACAAAAACATCTGCAGATTTCCTTGCGCCTTCTTCTGTATTTGGAAGCTGAGAAAGATACTCAACTAATCCAAGATTTGATCCGTAGTACCGCTTTACAAGACTCTTGTACCAAGAGTAGTTTTGATCAATGTAATGAAATAAAAATTCACATTGTCCAGATAAATCTGTCTTCCAATCACTTCCAACAAATTGTAGAAAAGCTCGCCAGTTAACTCCGTTCCACATACACATACCGCCGGAATACTGACCGTTGCTGTCCATTATTGGACCTAACGATATGTCCAATCCGCATTCTGCATATATGTTAGCTACAATACCTACTCCAGATGAAGATGGCAGACCCTTTGTCATACAGAATTTAACTATCTCTCTTGCAACAGATTCAACATTACTTAGATCTAAATCTGAAGAAACAATGTAGCTTGAAGAACCTAGAACACTAGGAACAGCAGCATTATACATTGCAGTGAACAACGATGTATAGTTAACTACAGATAATTTGATATCAGATGTTTTTATAGAAGGTTCTGAAGAGGAATTCAAGTATCCTATCTCTCGTATTATTGAATCTTGCTTTGTATTTTCGTAATCATATAGAGGACCAATGTACCCTGATGATCCACTGACTAGCCCTCCAACAAACCCTCCTACCTTCTCCCAATCAGGTCTATAGTATCCGTTTATGCAACTATAGGTGTAATCATAATTATGCGTAACAACTTTTCTCTTCGCATTGCTTCCTCCAGGACCTGAGTTTCCTTCTATTGTATGAACAACTGATCCATCAAATGATTCTACAATACCTATATGATCCGAATAGTATTTGTCCTCTCCTGAATATGATGACCTGCTGTCCCATCTATAAACGATCATATCCCCTGGCTGAGGTTTGAAATTTGTTCCGTGCCATGGGCCTGTGTAAAACTCTCCCCAACCATTTGCTACACCTGTTCTGCATAAACTTCCAGCACCATAGTCAGTAGGGATTATTTTTCCTAGTACTCCTACAGCTTTTGCGCAAGCTACAACAAATGCTGCACACCAAGGTTGAGGTTTAGATAACCCAGATGTATTCCATGCCCATGTTCCATCTTGGCCTATCTTTGATCTAGCAACTTGTAAGAATTTTGCTAATACATTATCTTCTGAATTAGCGAATGAACTTACAGCTGGATTGTATATGAATCCTTGAAATGTGTATGCGTTACTTGCATAATTATTCGGTGACCTTGTAGATGTCCACCAAAAGGTAGACGATTTCCAACCGCTTTCAGAAGTAACAATAGAGCCATCTGAATTTATTTTCTCAACTATTGCTACATGCCCAGGTGCTCCCGGTTTTGCCCAACAAGCTACAGCACCTAATGCTGGCTTACTTCCTCTTTTATATCCATCCTGTGTGTAGCTGTACCATGTTCCAGCATTACCTGTACATAATTTAGGTCTTTCTCCAAGTATCTCCCAGAACCTGCCCCAAGCATATGTTGTGCAGTTTGGCATACCATATGAAGGATAGAAAGGACTACCTTCGTACCAATAGTAGTCTCCTATATTAGGTGCAGTTGTTCTAGGCTTGAAAGCCATAAATAATCACCTCATTGATTATTGTATGCAAAGAACATAGGTGTAAGAAGTTCAGTTATGTTGTTGAAAGCGTCAATATGATCGTCAATCCAAAGCAACCAATCTTCTGAATCCTTCTCCCAGTCTATCTTCTTTAGTTCTTCACGTTTAGTATATAAACCTATCTGACCCTTAAGTCCAAGTTCTTCTAATGTTTCTTTATAGAACTTTAATATTTCATCGTTCTTTGTTTTGTTGCTTGTAAATGACGGAACTACCCAGAACCCTAAATTCGGATGAAATGATTTTACAGCAAGATATACCTCGTACATTTCTTCTTTAGCTTCTTGTAATGTTCTTGATCTTCCGTTGAAGTACATGCCGTATAGAAGATTTTCATCTTGAATCATCTTTATCTGATTTTTCAAGTTAGGATTTCTGAATTCAACTTTTGAATGAGTTGAATCAAAAAGGTAACCTAATTCAACAACGACTCCTATTACTCCAAGTTCCTTTATCTTCTTGAAGTCTATTGATTTTACTTTTCTATTTATTGTTATTACATAAGGATCTATTTGTTCAGGTGAAGGAAGTATTCCTCCGTTTACAGCTAAAGCATAAGCAGTTGTTGTGTCTGCAGGCATACTTGAATCTATACTTATATTTACCGACGATGGTGAACCAGCAGGATTGTATGAAGGGTCAGATAAGATTTTATTTACTTGATTAGCTATATCAGGGAATCTTGCCTCTAAATATGGTCCAGGGCAGCCTGTAGCAGAATACCATTTGTGCATATGCAAGTTTCCAGATTTGTCACCCGTGAAGTTCAATCGTTTTATACCATTTCGCTTGCAGATATCTGCAACAAGTTTTATCAACGATTTATATGAAACATCGCTTACAGGCCATTCACCACCGGCAACACTATTTGAAACTTCTATTGTTACTGCTCTGCAATCAATCTTTCCGCTTGATGTTGCCCATGACCTGTTCTTTTCTTCTACATACAGACCAATGTCTCCATCTCTTCCTATTCCATAATTTGATGATGCTCCATCGGTACCAGATTTGAACCAGTTACCGCAACTTTCTGCAGACATTACACCAGCCATGTGGTGAATAACAATATGATCAATTACTCCAGATGGATTATTGAATCTGCTATCTGTTCTGCTTCCATAATTTTTTGTTAGTATCTTCACTGTAGCTAAACTACTATTTGAGTAACTAGGCAACCTTACTCACCTTCTCCCATGCTTGCAGTTTCGGCCAAAAATGAAGGAGGAAGCTTGCTAAAATCTGTAACAATTTCAGTAGAGTAATCTCCTTCTAGAGCATAATTGCTGTATTTTTTATCCATTGATGAGTAAAAATTATATGAACCGTCAAGAACTTCTATTGGGTCATTTGGATGCAAAGCTATTGACTTGTATATGAATGTTACATTAAGCGGATTATTGTCTGTTCTCAAATATTCAAAATGGACAAAGTCGTCTGCTGTTCCTAACATTGTACCCTTTCGGATAAGTTGCCCAGGAACAACAAACGACTCTCGAATCATACTGTACATCAAACAGATTGTCTTATCATATTGAATTAAAACCATGTTTCCACTTGTATACTTTGCTACATCAATAACAACACCATCGCATATAGAGTAAACATTCTTACACTTTATGTTTACTCCTGTGTGAACATCGTATCCGGTTTTTCCAAATCCATACTTTGTCCCTACTTCAGGATATTCTATATCAGTGTTTGTAAGAACGCAATTTAGTATTTTCATTGTTGTCACCATTAAATATATGTCCCTGACATATATGTGAAGTCAGGATAGATTGTTCCGAAATCAACTTTTGAAGTAGAGATTATGTTTTTTGTTTTTGCATACGAAAGTTTAGGATATGATGAACTTCCTCTTATCAATATTCCTTGCTGCGCTGCAACCTGATTAGCTGAGCTCATAACTAGTCTTTGTAGCTTCAATGTTGTAACGAATGTAGAACTGATATCATGCGAAACAGAAATTATATTATATATTCCAGTTATAGGAGATATTGTGTTTCCCGACATTACAAGTAAAGATATTGTCTGAGCGATATTATATTTCTTAGTGCTACCAGGAATGGTAACTGTAAAGTCTCCACTGAATTGTGAAGCAATTGCATTCACATCATTTATGATGTTAGCGGATTGAAATACATCTGCGAGTGTGCTGCTCCAGCTATTAACAACTTGATAATCTTGAGCAATAGTGTTACCACTACCATCAACATTGAATCCAACTTGTGTATAGTTCATATTAGTCATGTTATATGCGACGCCATTGTATGAACCTGACAATGTAAGTACGTTTGTGTTAGCTGTGCCATACTCAAGAGTATCTTTGGTATATGTTCCTAGAAGACCTGCGTTGCTCTTATAATGTATGCAACCTCTACTTGTCATGGTTGGTTCGTCTACCCAATATGAGAAAGACGAACTTTGTGGCTTTGTATCTGTGAAACTTGTTTTCAAGTAATTTGATAGAGGGCTCACTCTTCTGTTGTTAATAGCTTGACTCAGTTTTCTAACTTTGTAACTATCAAGACCTGCAGAGTCTCTTGAAGCATTGTAAGACTTAGATAGTTTAAGTAACCCTGGAAAAGTTTCATAATCGTCTTTTCCTGAATAGGTTCCTCTAACATAACTATTGAATGATGTTGTCATTGCCCCGTGATTAACGAGTGTAGGTTGATCGCAATGATCAATATCTAGATCATAGTAGTTAGTAGCTTTCACTGCTATTGCAAGACCCTCGACAACTGCCGATGGTTGTACTATCCCGGATAGCTCTGGAACTCTAAGTACAGGTAAACTTGTTTGTATTGCAAGAGAAGCATAACCTGTAATTGAATATTTCATGTATCTACCAGATGTAGAAACTTTGAAAGTTAGCGTAAAGCCCTGATATGATAGAGATTCTAATACACTTCCATTATCATCTAACCATCCAAATAAAAAGGAAACAGGTATTCCAGATGAGTTAGAATAGTTACTTGCATTTTGTGCAGATGTATATAGAAGAGCTTCAAAAGCTGATATGTTTATTCTTCTTTTGTCATCTCCTCCAACAATACATTCAAGAGTCCATTGAGTCATTGATGATATCTCACTGTTACTCAAGGATAATGATGTAAATGGGGAAGGTATTACTAGCCCATAGTCCGTTAGCGCCACGCCGGCCAGGAAAAAATTGCAGAATGGATGTTTAGCCATGTATAATTACTCCTGTCCTAGATTCAATGAAGTTGCGGGAATAGACTGAAGGATTTCGCCTGTTTTGAACAAATCGTAGAATGATGTAGGTATCATCAATTTTTGTCCTTCCTTGACTGTAAAACCGTCTTCTATCCTGTTGAAGTATGAAATAACCCATGCGTATTCAGCTGACCCTAAAGTATCTCTTGCAATGAGGTCTAATCTATTCTCATATTTATTAGGTACTTCGTAGTACTTCACGTTTAGATTAGTTACAAAAGCATTTGGTGTTTCAAGAGTTGTTATTCTGTCATTTGATGTTGGAAGATGAATAACTTGTCTTAGTCCTCTGTATCTGGATACATGACTGTAGTCTTTACATACACTGTATTCTATTCCTCGCTTTTCAATTACCTGATAAGGTATCAATGTATTTTGTATGTACATCAAATCACCTGTTTCGTATAAATATTATTGATTTTCCGGATTTGTTTGTGTTTCGCATATGCGAGAAAAACAATTTCTCAAATAATTATACGAAACAATCTTATAAATATACGATTTGATATTATCCAATCAATGGTTTGTTTCTTATGACGCTATGATTTAGCGCAATTTCAGAAACTTCTGTTATGTTGAAGGAAAGCTTAAAAGCAAGATACCAGCCGTCTAACCCAATTGGACCATTCCAGCTAACAGAGCAATCTGTCATTACTCCTCGTATTAAGCATTTGCCCATAATATATAAGGAAACTATTGGGCAATTTACAGCAGATCCATTGAAATCAGGATAGCAATTTGCTTGACAATATCTTATCAAGTCATTTGCTTTACCGTCTCTATGGTCTGTTGTCCACATATCTCTATGAAGTTGGAATTCAAACTGATTTGTTCTCGGGCCAGAACTTTCATATAGCTGCCATGGTTCATATTGATATAGCATATCAGGCATCTGAGTGTAGTTAGCTTTTCTGCTATCATTATATTCTTCAGGATAAGCTGGAATATCAATTCCAGTAGGCTCAAGAGAAGAATACAATGTTATATCTCCCCAAGGTAAATTGAAGAACTGTGTATTGCTACCGTTAGATCTGTATCCGCTAACTATCTTAGAATTCCGTATGTTACTTACTTCGTTGAATATTGAAGGATCAATGTAATGTGGAGGATTAGAAAGCATCGTCATTGCTTTGTTGTATACTGTTTTCTTTACCCCTTCGTTATTTCCTAATATGCTGTAAGATGTAGGAACTTCCATTGAATCAGGAATTTTCAGCATTCCAGGGAATGTTCCTAAAGTATCTAGAACTTTCCAATCATCATCACTCTGAATAGACGCTTTTTCAAATACATCAGAATCACTCGTCATGCCATTGAGTATTGTTGACTTCCTTTGCCAAGTTACTAACTTAGATGTATCAGAAACTGTCTTATTGCACTTAGCAATAAAAGACTTTCCGATATTCGGAGTTCGTTCAATGTCGTTTGCAACTAGTAGTCTTTCTACATTTGAATCTCCAACAATAGACGCAACATCTTTCAGCTTTGTATCATTGGTAAGTTGTAGATACTTCATGCATTTTCACCCTCTTAAACGCCTGCGGATTCAAGTCTCAAACTCTTTATAACATGAGGTTCCCCGAACATGGTTGCAGGTCTTCCGTCATATCTAGAATATGTTCCGTTTGGATTAAGGATTTTAACATATCTGTTGTCTTCTGTTATCTTCTTTATCCATTGCTTGCTGATAGATAAGCATTTCTTCTTAGCTTGTTCCGTGAAGTCATCATCTACATTATCTAAATCTAACAAGACCAAAAGGTCGTGTCTATCAATGTCTGAGGAATGTTCCGAAACAACCACACCAAGCATATATGAATACACCCAATCTGGCAGAACCTTCTTATCTTCTTTAGATTTCTTAAATATGTCAATATGAAATCGTATTGTCTGGACAAGAATTGCATATTGCTCTTTAAGTGATTCATCTTTAACATAGTAGTTGTCAAAGAAGAATCCCTCATCGGAATCAGATTTCATGAATGCTTCTATCATTTCATCGTCTGATATCATATGATAAGGATAGTCGGGAAGATAACCTTCCCGAGTATACTTTATCTTGATGTAGTCGTGAACTAAACTCATCCGATTATCTTCCCTTCAAAAGGATGGAAGGATTCAGTTGCCCAACCATCAATCTCTGTACCGTAGCTTACACCAACAACATTTGTAATGTGTTCAACATTTGCTAGGAATGAAATTGTTCCAGGCTCAACATCCTCATCATTTGTATTCCATTTCTGTGATAAAGCTGTGAATTTTGTGTCTATTACTATATATCCTTCAGGTTCATCTGACGCATAAGCAGAAATGAATTGACCATCTATCTTCACCTGCTTTGTCAATCTATTCTTAGGATACTGTAGTAACGAGTTGTTTGGTAATTGGAAACTGGAAACAATTATTGATTTACCATTTGACACATTTCCAGTAGTTCTGTTCTTTACTAGAATTCCTGCTCCTAAAATAGTTCCATCTGTATTGAATGTTAAACTTTGAAGAGCATATAGATAATGTATGTCGTTATCTACCGCTTCATTCCAATAGTCTATGTCATTTGTTTGCGATATTGAATCAAGAGACATGACAGTCATACCGGAAACAGTTAAGTTGTTATCTGATTGATCAAACTGCCTGTACCATAACTTCAATCCATCAATGTATGTTAGATTCTCAATTACCTCTGCATCGTACCATAAGCTACAATTAGACAAGTTTATAGCCGGACCTTTATCTTTACTAGGAGTCAATGTAGAATTTATCTTTATCTTCTCGCAATTTACGATATTGATAATTGTATTTGAATCTGCTTCACCTGAAAGATTTATATTTACACCAGTTCCAAATCTGCTGTCAATGTTTCGAATAGTAATTATTGACGCTTCATCTTCTTTAGGTAACTCCAAGGTAATATTTATCATACCGTTGTACTTACTATCGTTCAATGTATCAGAAGTAGGAAATGCGACACGATCGTTTACGTACTCATCAAGTTGTTCTTGAATGGACTCTGTTGTAAGCCCATTTCCAAACTCTTGATCTGCGCCAAGCTGATAGGCGAGCGTGCCTGTACGAAGTAAAGCATAATCTAGCAGTCTAAGATTACCATTCTCATCTCTATAAACATACCCACCATCTAGTTTTGTGTCGGGTACATTCAAGAATCCTCCAATGGATTCTTCAGTTGCTAGATTGATTTCGCCAGTTAACCAAATAGGATCTGAATACATCTTATCTGCATTCTTTGCTGAAACGGTGTAGAAATAATATGTTGTATCTACTGCCTGTGTATCCTTATCTACCTGATCATATTTTATTACGATGTAAGATGTACCGATTGCTCCTCTGTAGTTACTAGTAGCTACTTGAAGCTGTTCATTGTATTTTTCTACAGCTTCATCAGAAGAACCCGTTTCTGGAATTGGATCGTTTTTATCAGATGACCATTCAAACTTTGTTATTTGCAGATCAAGCCCAGAAGGAACATTTCCGGTCTTGTTGCTTGTATTAAACTTAAATTGTGTAACAATTCCGTCAATGATTATATACAATGTAGAAGGAGATTTAGTTGAATCTGAAGAAGCAACAACCGAGTTATCTGTTCCTACTACTACATAATCACCAATGTTCCAGCTAGAACTTATAGGAGGTAACTCTTTTCGTGTTTCATCAGTTATACTATCAATGTATGCTCTTTGTTTTCCCTCTAGAATTTTTGTATGAATCTTTTCAAAAGCATCTTTTATCTTCTGAGTGTAATCATGATCAACAGTACCGGAAGATCCAGATGAGTAATCAGCTTTAGGCAACTTCATTATTCTTGGCTGATAGTAAAGCTGTTTACCATCTGTATTCATCATTCCATCAATTTGTTTATGAGGAAGAGCTAGAACTACATTTCCGTTTGTATCAGTTCCAAAGTTTGCATTAGTTACAGAGGGCTTTTCTGTTGTAGCTTTGTTGTAGCTCTTATCCCATACAATCAAGCTATCTGTTATGTTGCACCAAGTGTCCTTTGTTGATGAACCTTTACCAGAGAATCCGTATATGTATCCCGGATTCAATCCATCTCGATTGATGTAGTTATCAGACATCAGCTTGCTAATATTTGTAATTCTATCAGCATCTAGATATCTACATTTATCAGGATAATTCTGAGATATATTTGTTATTCTACCATTCTGATAAATGATGTCACCTAACTTAATATGAGCTGTAACTTGCCCCTGATCATCTTTGCAATCAATAGGAAGTTTGAATTCCGATTTAGGCAAAATAACTACCTGAACTCCTTCAAAGTAGTTGTTTTCTTCTGCAACCATTGCTCCAGCCATTGTTTCTGTTGTGCTATACATTGCACGAAGACCAACAGAGAGCTCTCCTAGAAGTGGTTGCATAGAATTCTTTCTTAGCTTCTGATTTGCTTCACCTATATCAATCTTTACAGGTACAAGTGATTCGAAATAGTGTCCGTTGATGACAGCTCTACCTTCTGTTATCATTAGAACTTGGCTGTCACCAGAAGCTATCTGTCCAGAGCTTGTTGTAGTTCCAACCAGCTTAAAATCATCTTCTGAATTAACAAAAGACTGACCAATCATATAATGGATTCGCTTATTACTCTGAATAGGACCTACTTCAACGCTTTCTCTAGAACGAAGGTTGAATTCAGTCATTAGCTGACCACCTGTATTAGAGTTAGCTAATGGGAATATGTTTGTTGTTCCTGTTGAGAATCTTATAAAATTCATTTATCGCACTCTCCTATCAAGTGGATTCATAATTAAATGTACCTGTTGCCATTGCTGCGATTGCATCGGGAAGTGTAAGCCTACCAGATGTGTTATTCTGCTGCATTATGCTCTGAACAACGATTAGAATCTGGCTCAATATTGCATTTGTTTGCAATGTAGGATCAGTCAGGTCTGTTGCAGCTGTCAATGCATCTGCAAGTGCGTATATAGCATCAGAAGATTTATACTTCTCATCATTCTGTATCTTAGTTACAGCTGCGTGGTCATACGATTTACTGTATAGAATATGATTTACGAAGTAATCATCAAATGCTTGTTTGAACTCTGTATTCTTAGCAAGTATCTTAGCAATTAGATCGTTTCCTGCTGTAGTTAGATCTATCATACTTTGCATTTGACTGTCTGAGTTCAATGAGAATGTATCAAAGTATTCTAGACCTTTGTCCCAGAAGGTTTCTTCTTTCTTTGCTTTTCTTGCCTGTTCTTGCCCGCCCTTAACTCCTTCTTTTGCTTCAAAGTAGCCCTGAAGGTCGGATTCTGAATATCCTAAAGTATCAAGCGCTTTTTGATAGTCAGATATTCCGAAGTTTCTTGCAGTTGCTGCCCACTCATTATATGTCTTACCCTGATCAACGAAACTGTCGATAGTGTTCATCATTCTATCGAAGTTTGATTGAAGAATCTGCTTGTTCCTTTCTTCTGCTGATTGTTCATTAGAAGAAGTAGAACTTCCGGAAGATACAGACATTGCTGTATTCTTTACTTTAAGACCGTAACCTTGACTCTTTCCTACTGTGCCCCACTGATAATTGCTTGATGGACCATACGACGAAGATTTACCGCCTACTCCATATTTGTTTGGATTCTTGCTATCTGTTCTAGAAAGAAGAAAGCTTGCTATGCCTTGTGTTGCAAGCTGACTTAAGTATGCGCCAGGAGAAAGAATGGCAGATGTTAGGTCACCTATTGCGTATGCAGTTCTGCCAACAGCTTGAGCATTGTAGTATGAAGACTCTCCACCTAAAAGCTGAACAAGGTTAGGTGTTAAGTTAAGTTCTTTGCCTCTTGTTGTAAGATTATAGAAAGATTGAGCATTACCTTGACCTACTTTTCCAAGTGCTAGAACCTTTGCAACATCATCCTTTAGAGCATTTCCTTCAGCAGTAGATTGTGCTACATTAGATACAGTAGTAATTAACCATCTTACTGGGTTCAGTATGTTCATTATGTTCTTAATAGTATTTTTGATACCAGCTAAGAACTCTAATGCCGAACCCTGGATTTCTACTCCATAAGTAGTCTCCTGAAGCTGCTGAGCAATCTGTTCATCCCACATATGCTGCTGAATAGCTCTTGCAGCTTCATTGTCCATTACAAGTGATAGACCGTTTTCTATCATGTACTGGTTTATTTGCTGGTTCTTTAGTATATCAGCATTAGTTGTAGACTGACCAGATTTAAGATTAGAAATGTTCTCATTAAGAGAAGCATTTGATGTATTCATATTTGTGATTGCTTTTGCAAGATAGTTGAAATCAACTCTTGCAAACGCATCCATTGATACTCCGAATACATCTGAAAGTCCCTCTGCAACCTCCATGAAGTTGTCATTGGACATATTCTGCATCTTCGCTAAGTTAGTGAAGAGTGTTGAGAATACTTGTTGAGGGTTATTTACTAGAGCTTTTAGGAACTCAGTATTTCCTGCGTTGATTCCTGCAAGCGACCTTAGTGCAACAATTTGAGAAGAATTACCGCCTGTCGCTGCTTTTACTATTGCATCAGTCATTGAAGATGCAAGGTCAGGAGCAATTGCACCTGTTACAGCAGACACTGCAGTTAGCACAGATGACAGCTGACCTGCGTCTCCTTGTTTAGCTGCTGTTGTAATCTTTACTGCTTCTTCAAATAGAGACGAAGCATCCTTTAATCCGGTACTAAATCCTCCTGCAAGCTGTCTACTAGAGTAAAGTAGATTGCTTGCAAAGTTTTCTAGCTCGGATGTTGCATACGATATTGCTTCTGTTTCAGACTTTCCATTCTTTATTGCATTAGCTGCAAGAGAAGCATATGTTGATGAATACTGGAAGAAGTCTTCTGTAGGTATAGCAGCATTTAGCTTTGTTGCTAAATATGCAAATTCTTCTGCTACTTTACCGCTTAGCCCAGATTCAAGAACTTTTGTAAGATTTGATGTTATATCGGAACCGCTTACGTATTTTGCTAGACCTTCTTGTCTAAGTCTTTCAGCATATGAAGCCATCAGATCTTGAAGATCTGATTTTGTGTAACCCTGTGTTTGGTTTATTGTTCTTAGGTTTGCGTCCCAAGCGTCATAAACCTTTTGAGCAGCATCCTCAAGAATTTTGAATGGCTGTTCAATTATTGTCTTTACATCAGCTTCAAGTCTTTCTTTAGAAAGCTGCGCTCTTCTATCTTCAGAAGCTTGATCTCTTTTTGCACTATCTTTCAGTGCTTTACCGAATTTCTTTGCACCTTCTATTGCAGGTCCTAGTGCTTCCGAGAAAAGTTCTATTGCAACAAGTGCAGCAGCTATTACAACTGCGTAAGGTCCTGCAGCAGCAGCCATTGAAGCAATTCCGCTTGTTGCTGCTGCAGCAGAAGAACTCATTGCAGTCATTGCTGTTGCACCTGCTTGAGCAGCGGTTCCTGCAGTTGCCGCTCCTTCAGCCATTGTAGCTGCAGCACTTGCAGCAGCTTCACCAGCTCCTGCAGCTGAGGCAGCTCCTTGGCTTGATCCGAAGAAGTCACTTACTATTCTTCCTGCTTTTCCTAATGTAGAAGATGTTCCAGAAGCTGTTTGTGCCGCTGACTGCCCTTTGAACTTACCAGCTAAATTCTTTAGAGCATCACCTGCTGCAGATTTACCACCGTATTTGTCTGCACCTTGTTGAAAAGCATTAGAAGCAGATTCAAATATCTTTTGTTTTGCATCATTCAGCTTTCCAGTTACTTTCTGACCAAGCTTTGTGCTCTTAAATGCGTTCATACCAACTTTTCCAAGTTGGTTTCCAAGTTCACCTGGTAGGTCTTCTATGCTTACTCCAAAGTCTTTTGCGAAGCCTTGAACGACACTCGCCATTTGATCTTTGAAGTCTTTTCCTAGAATATCTTCCCAGAACGCATCTTCAAATCCATCGCTGAAGCTACCGTATGATTTCTTTCCTGACTTTCTACTTCCTGAATTCTGAGAATATTGTTCACCGAAGTAGCCCTTTTTCTGACCAAATTGATCACGAGCAGATGATTGAGAGAAACCATTTGCTTTTTGAAGGATCTGCTTTGTTGTTTGATCTATAGACTTAAGATAATCTTTTACTGAGTTTAGATTACCTTGGTTGTTATTGTTTTGTTGCTGATTTTGATTTTCATCCTGTAATCCTTGAGATTCAGAAACAAATCTTGATGTTTTATTTTGCTTGTTGTTATCAGCCATGTTGTTTCTTCACCTCTCAATCTTCTTTTCTAGTTATCATATTCAGAATTTCTGTTTTATGATATTATATAAGATTTCTGGATATTAAATTAGAGACGGGACTTTTACATCCCGTCCCTTATTGGAGGAAAATATCTATTTTGGTTTCTTACCTTGATTCAGCCGTTTTTCTCTTTCTCGAAGCTCTTTTTCAAATGACTCTACATATTTCTTTCTCACGAATATTGGTTGATCCATGAGCCATTCAGCAGAAACAGCTCCTTCAGAAGCTCTTGAGATAAATAGTGTTTCGTCAATAATGTTTTCGTACATTTGTTGACGAATCTCCATGTATGTTTTATTCTGTCCGTTTACTTCTATCGTGCTTCCATTGCCGTAAATCGTCCAAGGTTGGGCGAAAAAATCTTTCATCAACCAGAGCTAAGAATGCTGCACCGTTGCTTCCGCATCTAGGACAAGTACAGCTACCTCCAGCTCTTAGACCGTAGTCTGTAAGCTCTGCTACTCTGTTCTTTAGGACAATGTAGTCAGCAGATGATAGCTTATTCTTGATTGATACTCTTACATCGATAGGAGTCATGTTCTTTTCATCTCCCATTGATGTAATCATGTAGCATATTCTCGAAAGCTCTCTGTTAGGTTTTCCAGTAGGACTGATAAATTGTTTGTCTTTATAGGAGTTTAGAGCTTGCTGCATTGTCAGCAGATGTAGCTCTACATCACCGTTAAAATCAAGAAATTCATCAGCCTTAATCTTAAGTTTATTCTTGAAGTTTTCTGGAAGCGGCTTGCATTCTACAGATGTTAAGTTTACTCTATATTCCCCGTACATCTGTCCGCATTTATCACAGAAGATAGAATTTGTTGTGAAATATGGTCCGTAGTTTAGAAGCCTTAAGCATCTACAAATCCATTGGTAATCAATTTCGAGAAGTTCTTTTGTATCGATTTTCTCTTCAATTGCGGAAGGGAGGATCTTGTCTATCATTGTTTGATCAAAATCTTCGCTTCCTACATAATCCAATTCAGATGCTGTCGGAATGTTCTTAAGTGTAAGTTCATCTGGAATGTTTTTATACAGCCCTGCGCCTAGAAGCTGTATTTTTTCAGATAATGCCATAAAGTAAACCTCCAAAAGTTTTGTTTGGTTCTGGTGAATTTTTATGACTCACCTTCATTTGTATACAAGGTTCAAAACAATGAGCAGCTAATTTATAGCTGCTCATAATTATTATCCTTATGAAATTGAGATCCTAACAACGTTGTTGTTGAAAAGATTCTCGTTTCTTAGTGAATTATATTCGTCTCAAAATCGTTAATATTATTCATCCCACCTAATCTTAACAGAGGTATTGTAGTATCCTTGTCCCCAGTCATCCGTTTCAGGATAACGTTCTACTTCTACATTGTATCCCAATTCTTCGAGAATTTCACGATATTTCTTCTTTACATCCTTTGTGCACTGTTCAGCTAATATAACTTGGCAGCTGTATTCTCCAGATTCAGCAGCATCTCTTATAGCATCAGCAATTTCACAGTAAGGTTCGTAGCTGTTAGCGTCATCAGAAAGCTGCTTTGCAGTAGAAGCATCGATGATCATTGAATTTTTACCTCCTTTTGATACTGAAGAAAATTTTCGTATTCTTCTTTTGCAGCCGCCAAAGCATATTCCAATCGCTCAACGCAACCCACAAGGTACTGTTTGTACCAAGCCTCAAACTCTCGCTTGGCGTTTTCAATGTTGTCGGATTTCAAAGTATCGTGGTAACTCACTCCATCACAACAGCCACCCCAAATGAATTTAGCGCCCTTGAATCGTCGCTGTCTCTCTTCCTCAGTCCATCCGTAAACATACTTGACAGATACTTCCTCAATATAGAATTTGTAGTTCCGACTTTCGTCGTAGCAAAACTTGTAGGAGCCGATTTCAGGTTCGTCATACCACCAATATTTTTTTGTTATTTCCATGTTTAACACTACTTACACCAGATCGTTGTTGCAACGATATTCGATATACTCCTCGCACTTTACCTTTTGCTCGTGACCGATAGGCATATACATGACCCGCCAAATGCCGCTGAGTTCAAAGGGCTCGGATACTCTGACGTTGTTCTCTTTCATCCATTGGACGAAGCTTTCGACAAACTCCTTTTTCATCCCAACCATAAGCCATTTCACGGTATTACCTCCGAATTTGAATTCTATTGATTTGTTGATTACTTCAAATCCTCTAAACCTTCAATACTTCTCATTGCCTCACAAGTGCGGTCCCAGGCCTCTTGATAGGTCTTCGCACCGTTTTCAAAAGGAGGATAAAGAACCAAAGAATTCCACGTAGAGTAATGAGTATCATAATAATAATTCTTAGAAGAATCGAGCATATGCAACCGGTACTGAAGATACATAAGCTTCTTGATGTAATGATAACGAGTCATGTTTTTACCTTCCTTTCCAACCTATTAGTAACTAACTCTGCATCGAGTAAGGCAAGTTTCCTTTACTCCGTTGTATTCGCCATTGGATTTAACTGTGCCTTTGATGGATTTTACTTTCTCTTCATCACAACCAGAAGAAGCGAACCAAGAGTAGACGTTACCTTCTTTGTCTTCAAACTTGTAAAGATGAGTGGTTCCGTACATGTTATCGAAAGAAGTAATGTACTTGAAGTTGACAACTTCAAATTGTACTTTGTCGCCTTCGTTGTACTTATGAGAAGACTTCTGAGCAGCCTTTGCTCTTTCAGCAGCTTCTTTGCGCTTCTTGTCTTCGATATCTTTGTGACGCATGTAGGCCTTGATTGAGGAAGTAACGAATCCGAGATCACTTCTTGCGAAGTAATCGTTGAAAAAGATAACCTCCAGGTTGTGCATGTAAGGATCAGTCTCATTGGAAAGGTGCTTGCACCAATTGATAGTTTCTTCTGCAAGCTGTTTGCTTTCTTCTGTAACTTCAAAATCACAATCAAGCATCTCCTGCTTGATGGATTTGCTACCCATGAACTTTCTATCCAATGCGTCAACCTCGAAGTAGGTGAAAGCTCTGGTTGAAGTAGGATAGTTGCTGTAGCTGTTGAAGTATCCAAAACGCTTGACGCATTCTGCTACGTAAGGAAGATACTGAGAAATGTACCAATAAGGCTTGCCCCAACTTCCAGAATAAGGAGCTTCACCTTCGATCAAGTTATCGAAGAAGCTGATGTATCTTGTTACATCTTCTGCACTGAGTCCACAAGTGAAATCCTTCAGGCAAGAAAGGCCTACCTGCTTCCACTCACCTGTGACAGTGTTACGAACGAGGCAAGTCTTGCTACGACGACGCTTACTGTTGCAATGTTCGCAAATCGGATCCGAATTGAAGTAACGAGTAGGAATCTCTGCGTCTTTGTTGAAAGTACGGATGATGTTTCCGCCTTCTTTATGTTCGATAGACGCGATAAACTCCCAATCATTGAGCTTAGCAGTTCCTTCTGCTTCTACAAGAATGAATCTGCAGTTTCTCTGATTTCCTTCGTCATCTGTTACCTTTCGGATTTCACTTCCGACTACCTCGAACTTGAACTCGCATCCGAACTTCTTGCACTTGTTTGCGATTGTCGTGATCTTCTTCTGAAGACGATCGAAATTCTCTTCGTAAATTGCGTACTGAGCCATTTTGTTACCTCCAGGTTTGAACCTTCTTGATGTGTTGAGGGCCTTTGTTATTGTGTATATTATATAACGATTCTTGTGAAAAGTCAATAGGGTTGACCTTCGTTAATAGTTTCTTAATAATTTACATAGAAAAAGGGCAGATTTCTCTGCCCTTTCAATTTTACTTACCAGTTGATCCAAATCCACCATCACCGCGTTCAGTATCAGATAAGTTTTCTACTACTTCAAGATTTGGATAAATATATGGTACAATTACAATTTGTGCGATTCTATCTCCGAAGTTAACTCCTCTTATATCAACTGAATCATTATACAAGCAGACCTTAATTTCTCCTCTATAATCACTGTCGATTACGCCAACACAATTAGCAGGACGAAGACCTTGCTTTGTTGCAAGTCCAGATCTTGCAAAAACAAGCCCTACATATCCATTAGGAATTTCCATTGCAATTCCTGTAGTAATCATACAAGAATTACCAGGAAGGATTATTGTTGCATCACACGAAAATAGATCATAACCTGCTGATCCGTCTGTCCCTCTTTTAGGCTCAATAGCCTCAGGAAAAATTTTCTTGATTTTAACTTTTTCAATTTTAACGCAGTTACAAGCCATTACTTTTCTCCTTACATTACGACTATTTCAAATGATGAGTCTGAATCCTTGCTAAGAATAGAGCTGTCAAATCTAGCTGATACAACTATGAAACTTGAATTGCGATTAGAGAATGATTTGAAATCATGCATATTCCCTGTGAACAATCGTTCTCCGTCAGCGTCAAAGACATATATTTTCATCAAAGTTCTGTAATTTTTAGTAGATTTGATCCATTTCCAAATGTCTGTGATATACATATCATTCACTCCAGTAAAACTGATCAAAATGAATGTGCTTCTCAAGGTAAGATACTTTCTCTTCGTCATTCCATCGCTTAAGAAGATTCATATTAACAGTTGCTGCATCTTCATCCCACTTTCGGATGAACTCTTCGTAAGTTTCATTCGGATTCTTTCTATAGAAATCCGGTCTGGTTCCGTCTCTAAAAGTTCCGCAATGATACTCAGTTGCATAACCACCAGTCTTCATAGGAACACAGATTCCAGGTTCAGAAATGATTCTAAGAATTGGCTTGCATTCACTAGAATAGTCGGAAGACGGATCAATCTCCACTACATGATTGTTAAGAGTCATGTCGTAAGAGTAAAGAGAATATGAGTGTCTACCTTCATATTCATCGTAAAATTCATCTCCACCAATTCGCATCATTTTTCCGCATCGCTGGCAGATATGAATGATATCCATATGCTTTTCGCAAGCCTGGTCAATCAGTTCATAATCGACCATATGAATTCTACCGCACCGGCAAGGATAAACTGCATATTGCTTACTCATGATAATACCTCTGAATTTGAATTCTTTTGATATGTTATTTGTTATCTACATCATATATAACGATTTTCTGATCAAGAAGTGTATCTGTAGCTTCATGTGTCTTCTTCACATCAATTATCCTTTGGTTTGAGCTACCTCTAAAAGGAAGCGAAATGTCACGAAGACTTTCAATATATGGACCATCAACTACTACATCAACAGGAAAGAAGTATTCTCTCAAGTTAAACTCATTTCCTGTGTATATCCAGATATCTTTCTTACTTCCAAACTCATGCTTTACTGCTCTGCATATATCAATTACTTTTGATCTATTTCTAGGAGACATTGGGTCTCCTCCAGAAATAGTTAGACCTCTGATATAAGGCTTTGAAAGACATTTAATGAGATAATCTAACGCGTCGTTATCAAATACTTTTCCAGCTGAATAGTCATGAGTTTGAGGATTATGACAGCCTTTGCAATTATGATTACATCCTGATACCCACAGTACAACTCTGAAACCTAATCCATTTGCAATATCGCATCTAGATATTTTCATGTAATTCATACAAATTCACCTCAGAATGAATCATGTTTTACTCTCATTTCAACTTCTTGCTGCTTTCCTTTATTGAAAGAGGTTTTATAATCGTTTGTTAGATAACCAGTTACTCTTCTCAATCTCTTGATGTCCTTGCTACCGCATTTAGGGCAAGTATCATTCATCTCATCGCAATATCCACATTCCATACATTGGTCATTAGGAACATTTATTGCGAAATAAGGAATATCTTTATCCATTGCATAGTTAACAAGAGTCTCTAGAGCATCTAGGTTATGCTTACAACTGCTTCCTAACTCTACATAAGTTATACACCCAGCGTTTGAATAACCTGTTAGCTGAGATTCAATGTCTATCTTTTCAAATGGATCAACATCTTTCCAAACCGGAACATGTATAGAATTAGTAAAGAATTCCTTATCTGATACATCCTTTATTACTCCATACTTCTCCTTGAACTTCTTCATTGCGGTATAGCAAAGATTTTCAGCAGGGGTGTAATAAACTCCAAAGTTAAGATGATAGCTCTCTTTGAATTCCTTGCAGCGTTTGTTGAAAAGATATTCAATTTCTTTTGCAAAATCCATACCTTCTCTGGTTGTATGGTCGCATCCAATAAGTATCTGAAGAGTTTCAGCAAGTCCAATTTGACCAATAGCAAGAGTTCCATGCTTAAGAGCTGATTCAATTCCTTCTTCGGGAACATATCCGGCCATCAAATTGTTTTCATACATGAACTTAGCTGAATCTGGAGATTGACTGCAAATCCACTTGTATCTTTCAATCAATGAATCTCTTGCATCAGATATTGCTTCGTCTAAAATAGAAAGGAATTCTGATTTCAAATCATATTCAGATTCTGAAGAATTTGACAAATAAGCTAAGTTTTTTATTTTCTGTTTAGCTTCCATCGCCAAAGTAGGAAGAATTATAGTTGTAGGACAAATGTTCCCTCTTCCGTCTTTTAGCTGCCCTAATCCGTTTATATCGTATCCGTTAGCTGTGCGACACCCCATCGTGGAAAAATAAGTTCTTGGATCATTTACGTCATATCCTGCATTTCCTGACCAGTCTACATTACAATAATTTGGGTACAATCTTAATGCAGTAGACTTCAATGCAAGTCTAAATAAGTCGTAATTTGTATCTCCGGGATGTCTATTTACACCATTCATACACTGGAATATTCCGCAAGGGAAAATAGATGTTCTATTTAATTTGCCAAGACCTTCAATTGACAAATCAAGAACAGCCTTTGTTACCATTCTTCCTTCTGGTAAAGTACATGTACCATAATTGATAGATGTGAACGGAAGCTGATTTCCAGATCTACTTTGGAGTGTATTTAGATTGTGATACATTCCCTCTACTGCCTGATGACATTCTTCTTTTGTCATATCCATTGCATACTCATATGCTTTTGGAAAATGACGATATTGTTTATCGTCAATGGCCATCTGACTGTTATAGATATCTAGCCCCTTACCTCTAAAGTTTTCAATATATTTTACACCCTTCATGAAGTGCTTGTAGAAAGATTTTCTTACATAAGGAACCATTGTCCAGTCAAGATGCGTTGCGCTAACTCCACCAAACTGCTGCAAAGATTGCAACTGAAATATGACTGCTAAAAGCTGAAAAGCTGTATTCAATGACCCTGCAGGTCTAACATCTGTCTGCTTTACAACAAATCCATTTGCAAGTAAATCGTCAAATGGTACGCTAAGACAATTATGATCTCCCACAGCATAGCTGTTAAGGTCATGGGTATAAACACGATTGTCAATATGATTCTTCTTTGTCTTTTCAGAAACAAGAAAGTCAAGAGCAAATTGCCTGCAAACTACATCGCTAGCTTCTCCCATTCTTCCTCCGAAAGAATGTTCGTCTACATTTGCATTCTGATTATCAATTTTTCTTCCAAGCAATTTATCCGCAACTGCTTTCATCAAGTCATCATACTTGTCCCTACTCATTGAATGAACTTGACGATATTTGATATACTTTCTTGCTAAAGCATACTTTCCTAGAGACATTATGCTCTCTTCTACCATATCTTGAATTTCTTCTACATTGAGAGGTTTGTCACATGTTTTTGCTTCCTGTTCTATTGCCCTTGCAATTCCTTCGACGTCATATTGAAATAACTTGTCGTCACCCTCAACCTCTGCATTTGCTCTATTTAACGCAGATATAATTTTAGCGGAGTTGAAATCTTCCTCTACTCCGCTTCGTTTGATTATTTTCATTTAGCAACTACCTCCTAGTTAGTATCATTGTATATGTA
>UMGJ01048650.1_pt1 | contig 28319 bp, 14 predicted proteins | sample 1965221 | NCBI WGS metagenome assembly UMGJ01 (sample SAMEA4836067, study PRJEB28245) | human gut metagenome | biome: gut microbiome; material: fecal sample | place: Denmark | collected 2008
GTTCACATCCAATCTCTTTGTCTTACTTTTTATTCCCATATTAAAATGTTATTGTTTGTTCTGCTATTTCTGTCTGCTGACCGTCACGAAGTAAGGCTGTTGCTTTAAAAGAACATACTCCCTTACGGGTAAAGTCAATGCCCAAATCGTCGACTGTCAGTGTAAGAGTCTTGCCGGCATCAGCTCTCTTGATTGCCCACGCATTATCCTCACTCACGTTACCCGTATCTCGTGTCCAGCTTACATCCGTATCAAGGATACTGTCTGTCACATCACGGTTGTATAATTCTCCAATTACACTTAAAGTCGTAAATACTACTCCTTCCTGAAGTTGGGTTGCATCGAAAGCCCAACCGTTTTCGCTTTCAATGTCAATAGAAAATGCCGGGTTACCTTCAATCATCGCCCAGCCCGTGCTGGCATAGCGAGGTTCATCCGTCGTACCGGTGACAAGGCATTTCCAGCGACATCCATAATGCCATACCGTATCAACCATTTCTTTACCGGCCGTATAAGGATTATCACTCTGAGCTACCTCTAATGACCAGAATCCACGGTCGTTAAGCTGCACGACAACCACACCCTGATAGTTAATGCGCATCAAGTCCTGAATGGCTATACCACGGCAATACACATAACTCTGTCGGTAATTGATTGGCAAGTTATCGAACAGTTCCAACCTCTTCAGTTTCCCGATAATGATGCTGTAGTTAGATTCCTCGAGTATAGGTTTCGTTACGCCATCCAGCATACAGATGCAGCCCTCATAGCTGGATATATACCAGAATCCTTGCCGTTCTTCGTCTACCGCATTGCCACGACGTGTAATCACCATACCGACAGCTGGAGGATAGTTCTTACCCCCAGGAACTTCTTCATCCGGATAGAGAACTACATTAATCTTATTCTCAGCCTGCATGACACTAAGGACACGAAACCAGCTATCATAATATTCTCCTGCTGTGTTCAAGTTATTAACTGATCCGTAGTCTACGTCCTGCTCCTTGAATGCCGTAATATCATTATCCCAGCGACGACGAAGATACAGGTCATAAGTGCCGTCTTCGAGCTGCTCAATTCGTTCGATTGTACCAGATTCAGAATAAGTGACGTTGCCTTCCTGAGAGAACCAACGATTATATATCAATTCCTTTACTAACAATGCAGAACGTACTTCTAGCTTCTCGAATTGTCCTCTTCCATCAGGATATATACCTGCTCCTTTGCCGGATATGAGAGAGTCTATAAACTCACCAAATTCAGATCCTGCTAAGAGTTTTAATAGAAACTGTGTTTTATCCGGTTTTGTTTTACTAATAAATTCAGATAATGAACGTAAAGCCGAAAATACATTTTTATCCGAAGGTTCGGTTGGCTCGTTTAATTTGATAACATAGATGTCACTTCCGCTTCCACCTCCACCTCCAGCTCCTGACTTTACTTTAATGACAAGCTTGTCATTTTCGGTAACTTCAAATATCAGTTCACTATTTTCTTCATCAATGTGGTATGGCATTGTTTATATAATTTACAGCTATAGTTTGCATTTCTTTTGCTGTATTTGGATTTTCAAAAATAGAATATACAAGAAAAGCAGTCATATAGCATAATGCATAAAATATAGGATCTGACGAACTTACATTAATACCGGTTTCTGAATCGTATGCAGCTTCATAAACAAATTGAGAAATAGTATGTTCTTCTTCACTACCTAAACTGTAGTATTCAAGTATTTTTTCCCCTTCTGGTGAATACGACAATACACATACGGGTTTGTTTTTCCCACCTCTTGTGTATAGATTGCTTTGTTGCTTAGCTTCTTCACTGTCGATAGGGAACGTTTTTGATACAGTTCTGTTCCATCCTTCCATTTTAAAGGCAAGCAACCTAACAAAATCTCTTGGCAGAACTATGTACCCAGTTCCATCATTGTTGCTGACAGGCTTTATTGATGAATCTTTCTTTGGATTTATTCCCCTTCTTTCCGAATTTAATATTATCAGTGACAGTGCATCACCTATACATTTTTTTATGTATTCATCTATTTTTATAGTATCTTCATCAAGAAGGGAAGGATTACTCTCTTCCCCTATTTCATTCATTATAGCCTTTACTTTTGATACTATTTCGCTTTCTGTAACCATACTTAGTGCCAGTTTGGAAATTTAACCTCAAGCTGAGCTGCTTTCTTCTGTACATGCTCTTTGTCCTGTAACTCCGAAAGAGATACTCCAAACTGATTAATAAGAATCTCTCTTGCAGACTGCATGTTCTTTACGTCAGGGAATACATTCAAGTTTTCTTCTGGTACTTTCCCCTCATCATCCTTCACGTCTTCTTCTGATACTTTTTCATCATCCTTCACGTCTTCAATCTCTCCTATCTTAAAAGATTTTTCAATCTTTATCAGGCCTTTTTGGAAATACGTACAGTTTTCTATAGCTGTCTGAACTACAGGATCAGAAGTAGTAAAAGTAGCCGGAAAAATACCGTCTGCATTAATTATTCCGTTAGTGAAGTTAATGCGAAGCTTAGCATTATTTACCGGAATAAGTACACTCATTTCTACTTTACCTTTGACAGCGTATCTTTTTTTATATATTTGAACTTTTGCCATGATATAATATCAGGGCGGTATTACCCGCCCCTTAATTTTGGTTAGACATTAAAATGATTCATTCTTGGTGTAGATTTCACCTTCGAATTTTTCCCATTTAGAACCGCCCCATCTCCAGAACTCTCCGGCCTTAGAACCTGAAATTCCGCTACATGCCTGTTTTAGGTAGTAAATCTGATCGGTCTTAGGATCAGAAGGAGCATCTGAAGCATTGTCGTATTGGATAACAATTGTTGCACCAGGAAGAGATCCCTTGTAATCACCTTCTACCCAGATATGAGAATATCCCTTCAAAGCCAAAGCATTGATAGAAATTACGGCCTGCCTCTTTGCTTCTTCTCCTTCAATTTTTTCAGTTGATTTTTCTTCGTTCTTCATCCAGTAACGTACCAGACCTTCCATGTCAAGTATAGCACCAGAGTTGGAATAACCGATAACGTCAAGAGTCGGTTCGTGTTTCAGGTAGAAATCGCCGAAAACAGTATGAAGCTGCGTACAAGCAAATCCCCAAACTTCCTTTGAAGTCATTGTTATATCTTTGTGCTTGGTGAAGTCTATGTTCTGGATGCTTTCAAGCTGGTCACGTCCCATAAGCCAGAATGCCTCTTTAGAACAGTCAGAGCCAGTAAATTTCAGTTTAGCTAATGCAATCACTTCCTCAAATGTCCAGTCACCGTCATGCTGCCATTCACGTTTGATCTGCCACCTAATACCTTCGGTAGTATATACGTTCTGTGTACCCATTTCTCCACGGTCTACTACAAATTTTCCTTTGTGTCCGATCCACAGAGTACGGTTGTTCTTACGTCTGTACTGCTTGACAGCAGCTTCTGCAATGGTAGCTTCCTGGAAAGGTATTCGTTTCTTTACACTGTCAAAGTAATCGGAAACAATTTGATTCATGATTGTTTTCTGCAAGTATACTCTGATAGGAGTAGGAACAACGATATCAGGTGCTACGTTCTTCTGAGTTTCAGCACAAGCGTTACTCAGGATAACAAGTTTTGAACCTGATTCAATTGTAGGAACAGTACATTTCTTATCAGAAGGAGATGTCTTAGGACCGTTTACGGCCATAACAATAGGAGATCCACCGTTGGATTTGTCCTTACCGACAATGAAAAGCATCAGGTCAACACCATCAATTTCTTCTTGCCCAGTAGGATCATATCCGTTTACTCCTTTAACTATTACTGTGCCGAATTCCTGAAAAAGGCCTGCATCTTTGGAAGGGACCTTTATTACTGCCGTTTCTGATTCGTCAGCTGTATATTTTTCAGTAGTTTCTACTACAGCTTTCTGTTCATCAATGATGTAATGGTCTACTTCAAAACCGTTAACCTTAACTTGCCTTTTTGCTTTTCGCATTATTCCGTCCAGAACGGTTTCGTCGGTACCGATAAGAAAAATCTGCTTATCAATGTCAGGCTGTATAAGGCCATCACCTCCTACTCCTCCTGTAGCCTGTTCTACCCCTGAAACGGTAGTTGCCTGTCCAGGAACTTGACTTTGAACTCCTGCCTGTCCTGGTGAAGCCTGCGCACCATTTTCAGTTACTACCACGGTAGCCGTTGCATCTGCCGCCAGCATGAATGGAGAACCGATAATTACGGACAATACTGTTAGACATACAGACAATATGCTCCATTTCTCACTTTTGATAAAATCGAAAACTTTTTTCATAACGTGTTTTTATTTGTGTTGTTTAGTTTTGTGACTGTTTACGCCTGAGAAGCAATGTCTAGAAAACTTCTAGAACTATTTTTAGGTTTCTTCGTTTCCTGAGTTTTTGTTCCTAATCCGGTTGGCATACCGTCACCGATCTGGTCATTTCTCATTTTGTTGATATTATCATTCCTCCCTTTTACTTCTCCGGCTTTCATAGCGTCGTTTACGTCGTTATCATAGTTAAATCCCTTGTCAAGCATGGAAAGAAGTTCATTTGTGTATTTCCCTGAAAGGATAGGAGATGCAATCCTGTCCCATACGTTATTAAGAAATTCATCAACGTCATAGCCTTTTGATTTGCAGAATTCCTCAATTATCGGAGTGGATTCATCAATGTTCTTTTTGTATTCTTCCTCCCTTGCAGATCTTTCTTCTGCATCTTTTTTTCTCTCTTCTTCTGCGGCTACAATATCGTCGTATTCTGGTGTTCCTTCTTCTGCTGATAGAAAATCTCTTCCATAATATCTTACTAAAGCATTTGCTCCTGATCTTTTACCAGCAACAATATCAGAAAGAACCGATGCCAGTCTAGGATCTTTATTTATAGCATCCGCCAGCATTTTCTTCTGTTCCTCATTTTTGGTATAGTTGTCGAGAAGCATACCATATGAGCCCTCTTCATCTTCAGGGTTGAATCCTTCCATACGTTCTTTCATCATGGAATTAAATCTTTCCTTGTTTGTTGGCTTTCGTTCTGTTTCACTTGCAGAACCTTCCTGTCCTGCTGATTTTTTGTTCTTTTCGTCTTCCATACTGATAATAATTTGTCATTATTGGGTATTGCAAAGTAAAATGTAATAAACACATTTGAGTTGCGTAATTGGGTATAAATATTGACGATTTGGGAAATATGACTTTATATGTTCATTTTATGCTTATCTTTGTATAAATGGCTGCGTTATGAGAGATAATGACATTTCAGAAATGCGTCGTCAACACATAACAAACGCGTTTTTTGACGCTTTAAAGTCAATGAGAAAATATTCTGTTACGCAAGATGATATAATAAGAAGCGTAATAACGAAAGGTGCTCCTAGATTTTATGTAAGTTATGAAAACGCCAGGCGTTATGTTTCAAGGATTGAACGCGGAAAGCCGCTAGGGCTTAAAAACAAAAACACGATCCTCATGTATGAGGAACTGTACAGAAGGTACAAGGCGTATAAGGACAGAACAGGTCTTGTCGGATATTCAATACTGACAAAGATATTGCAAGAAGAGGCTCCTTCCTTTTACATAGACCTGAAAACATTCAGGGAAATAATTTATAGTTATTATAAGAAAAAAAGGAAATGCCAATCATAATAGTTCTTTTTCTTATATGGGTCCTGTCGTTCTTCTTACCGGTTGAATATCTGACCGTTTCCACACACTCCCCGTGGTGGACTATTTTCACATACAGCTTTATACATTCCTACTTTCTTCACCTTGTAGTAAACTGCTTTGTTTTCTGGACGTACTACAGAGTATTGCATAAATCAGATCTTTTTTATTTAATTCCTGCTTGTATTATTATACCAGCTGTTTCTGGAATAGTGGCTGCTAAAGATGTTCCTACATGCGGATTTTCAGCTGTCATTTCTGTTATTATGGGATATTACCTTTCAGGATGCAACAAAAAAATATTTCTGAAAGCGTTGTGTCTTATATTATTCTCGTATGTGTTCACCGGCTTGTTTTCGAAGGGGGTAAACACGCTGATACATGTATGCAGCTTTTCTTCTTCTTATTTGACAAGCATAGCTTATAGAAAGATATGCCTTCTGTTTCGGAAATAATAAAGACTAACCTAGAAAGGCTAAAGGTTATAGAATCACCATACAATCCTATAACCGGTGAAGGTTCCTTTTCCATTCAACGCCAACATGTAACCTGCGAGGATTTTCCCCTGAAGGAAATGTGGCTTCCGGTTGATTTTATTGAAACAGGATTCTGCCAAATAATTCTTCACCTGGGAATACGAAAATACATAACTAACATTCTAAGACAGGAATATTCAGAGTATATGGCTAACCTTCTGTATACAGAATTCTGTGTACAGAGATTCCAGTATGATTTTGAGTTCTGGGCATACTCTACCGCAAAGATTTCTCCAAAAGGTGGAGGAGATGATATCAGTTTTTTTCTCAACAGGGCACAAAGAATATACCTTACCACGCTGGAAAAGCTGAGAATGAGCAACCAGCCTATCAATATAATACTTCTGAAAGCACGACAGTGGGGAGGATCAACCCTGACACAGATTTATATGCTGTGGATTCAGATAGTTCACAAGAAGAACTGGAACAGCGTCATTTGCGGTGACGTAGAGTCACAGTCCAACATCGTTTCTGGTATGCTTTCCAAAGTAGTGGAAAAATATCCGTTGTGGGCCACGAACGGAGTAAAACTGGAAACAAAACCTTTCGAAGGATCTTCAAAGACACGTCAGATACAATTCTGTCAGTGCCTTTACTCCGTAGGATCAGCACAGAAACCTGACAGCCTTCGTTCACAGAATATTTCAATGGCTCATCTTACGGAAGTCGGTCTATGGAAAGAAACGAAAGACAAAAAGCCGGAGGACCTTGTACAGTCTATTTTTGGATCAATCAACGACGGTCCGTATACGGTAAAGGTTCTAGAATCTACGGCTAAGGGCGTAGGTAACTACTTCCATCGTACCTGGCTGAAAGCAATCAAAGGAGAAAACGATTTAACTCCCGTATTCATTGCATGGTTTATGATAGACATGTATTCTGCCTATATAGGGCAGAAAAATTACAGGTCATTCATCGAATCAATGGATGAATACGAAATGTACCTTTTTGAGCTTGGGGCTACACTTGAAGCTATTGCCTGGTACCGCAAGAAGAAAAAGTCAATGGAGGAAGAATGGCGAATGTGTTCAGAATACCCTTCTGATCCCAAAGAAGCTTTCCAGTCTACCGGTAGACCTTATTTCCCTCGCCAATATGTCGAACAGGCAAGAAAGACCTGTATGGAACCTGCTTTCTACGGAGAGTTTGTCGGAGCATCAACAAAAGGAAAAGCAGCTTTCGATAATCTGCATTTCGTAGAAATGAAAAGGAAAAAGGATTCTAAGGATAATATTTTACAGGTGTGGTTTCTTCCTGACAAAATATCCTATCTTTACAAAGAGAGATATGTTGTAAGCGTGGATATAGGTGGAACCGGTGAAAAATCCGATCCATCTTCTATAAAGGTATTTGACAAGCTTCCTATGATTGAAGGTGGAGTTCCGGAAGTAGTGGCTGAATGGCACGGTCATATAGAGCATGACCTTCTAATATGGAAAGCTGCACAGATAGCCTATGCCTATGGTAATGCTCTACTTGTAGTTGAAAGCAATACTCTTGAAACTGAAGGTACAGAGGGAGATAACTTTGAGTATGTTCTTGACGAAATTGTAGATTTCTACTACAATCTATACAGCCGAACAAGTGCTGATCAGATAAAGCAAGGGGCACCTGTAAAATATGGTTTCCACACCAATCCTTCTACAAAACCTATGGTGCTTAACTTCTTAAAATCAGCAATGAGGGATTGCCTTTACATAGAACGAAGTCTTGAAACAACATTTGAGTGTGACCAGTTTGAAATAAAAGAAGATGGAAAGAAAACAGGTGCTGTAGAGGGATGCCATGATGACCGTGTAATGTCTACTTCCATCGGATTGTATGTCTGCTACAAAACTCCAAAGCCGTACAAGATAGCACAAAAAAATACGGGCTTTCAGAAAAAGAAAACCCGTATCGTTTCGGAAGCTTCCATTTAGGCAGCTCTTTGTATTATTCCATCCTGCGGAGAAGCATTTGCGTCGTTCATCATCTTGTTTATCAGATGTGGATTCTGCTGAGCCATTTGCTGCATGATAGTCGGATCAATCTGTGATATGTTCTGGTTCTGTTGCATTTCGTCTTCTGTTCTTTTTATACTTTCCAATATCTTCGATGCAAAAGGCAAGCTTGAATTTTCAAGCATGGTCTTAATATCAATAGCCTGCATTTCGAACAATTTCATAAGGAATTCATTTTCCAACATCTGGAATGTAGGAGTATTAGTACCTTCTGTCAGCTCTATATCAAGCTGCGCTCCCTGCACTTTTTCAGGATTGTAGTATTTTGATTCTTTTGAATAGTCCTTACCGGAAAGCTCGATGTACCTAGGTGAATTATAATATTGCTGTATGGTCTGCATGAGCTTTAAGTCCCTTCTCTTTCTGAATGACTTGAAAGAATCGAAAAGCCCCTTCAGGTTCATTGAAGCATTTTCCACCTGCTGTGCGTATAGAGAAGCGGCGGTACCGGATGAAGGCTGTTTTCCCTGCATGGCAGAGTTTACTCCGGATATGTCGTTGATAAGCTTTAATTGCAAATTCAGAAGTTCATAATCACCCTGTATGGCTCCTGCTCCGTTTAACTGCGTAATGACTGATCTTATATCCTTACCAGGTTTCAACCGGCAGAACAATACACCGTTATACCTGACATATTCATCGACAATTTCTTCACGGCTCATATTATCGAATGCATCTTCATCTACGATAATAAGGCCTTTAGCTGAAGATGAACGTATGAAGTCAATCAGAGTCATGGTTCTGTTAATGCTTCTCTGCTGGTCGATAAAATCTTCGATGAAATTGAAAATCTTGCCGTGTATGATCGGATATGCGTGGAATATATAGTTGTGCTGTCCATGCCAGTAAGGGCTTCTTCCTTCCTGCAATACATCTCCCCACGGGGAAAGGTACCTGTAATACCAGTATCTTTCTATCTTAAACTCATATTCAATCAAAAGGACGTCTTCTTTCTGAACTCCAGCAGAAAGAGCTTCTGAAAGTCTTTTCTGATTAATATATTCAATTTTATTTACTTCATTTACTCCGACAAATCCCCAACTTCCATCTAAGGTGTCATGGTAGAAATAAGCGTCACGACTTTCAAGTTTCCATCCTAATATAACCCTGCAAAGGTCAGTGTCAGCCGGAGTATAGAAGTCGGCGTTTTTCTGGTTAAATCCTTGCGCCCCGTCTACATACTGCCTTTTGGGATAATTATGCGTTCCGTATATGCTCTCTAACCATTCTCGATCTTTCCTGCTTTTTGCAAAAGCCGCGACAACCGCCTCAAAGTCCATATCAAATATTTCTCCGATACAAGTAAGGTCCCAGCCTCTCGGGTCCTCTATATTGGTATTAAAGAAAAGTCTAGAAGGATCAACATTATAAACCCATGCATCATTCATGTGCTTGTATTCATTATAGCCATATTCTATTCTCTGGGCAATAAATCCTCCACATTCAAGGTTCAAAAGACTGGCAGCATCAAGCTCTGTAAGTTCATTTAGCGACTGGGAATACTCCAGTGCAATGCTCATCATTTCACCTATTTTTGCTTCATCCCTGTCACGAACGGAACATATTGTCTTTGTTACGTTACTTCTGAACTGTCCTTCTATGTTTTTTGTTATGGGGGCAATCATGTTGTTCTTCAAAGGAACTTTACCCTGTTTCTTGATAAGTTCCCCTTCAGTTATTGTTTCTCCAGTGTCCGGGTCCTTGATAAAATCTCCCCACTGGTCCTCCTTCGCATACATAAGAGAACGTTCCATTTTTTGCCGTGCAGTATAAAGACTGCTCCAGTATGATGCAAATTCTTCAAGCTCGTCATACGCTGTTCCTCTTGTACGATGAACAGCACCTTTCATTCTGTCGTCACGTTTGGGCTTTACCGCTCTATTTAAAAACTTATTCATGCTTGTGTCATTTTTTACAAAACTACCTTATTACTGAATATCAAAGTTGACATATTGGGAAAAGCGGTAAGGTAATTTACTCCTTACCGCTTATAACCAGTTATTTAACAGCCTGCAACAATTCTCTTCTTGTTTCAACAATCATATCTTCTATCTGTTTCCTTTCTTCTCCCTCCATTTCTTTAGCCATTTGATAAAGTCTGTCTAATCTATCCTGATAAGGTTTATATTTCATGTACTTACGAAACATATCTGATCTAATCAATTCCTTGTACTCCTCTGGACTGTTTCGATAATTTTTCTTTACTCCATTAAGTTCATATTTAAACTGTTCCATTTCATCACGTAAACTGAAATATTCCCTGTTAATTCCAGAGAAAGAATTTCTTTCATCTACTGTATTTACAAATCTGTTTGCAATAGGAACATTTCTCATTATAAGATTATCATCTTTTTCTCCTTCCATTAAAGATTTAGATCCATAATAGATAGTCTTACCAGCTTGATTAAAAGTTTTGGCCATACCTCCAAAATACGATTCAAACAAATGTTCAACTTTAGCGGGATTGAAATCCATAAAACCTTTTCTAAATTCTTTTCCTGCTCCTCCTCCATTGCTTATATCATTAAGGAATTTTGATATATCAACCAACCATCCAGAAGTACCCTTGTATACTCTTTTCCATTCTGGGTCACGTTCATTAAAGGGAGTAAGTTTTGCTATCGGTTTATCGGTAAAATCTCTATTCCAAACATAAGCTTGAAATATAGGTGATAAAGCATCAGGCATAAATGTTTTAAATCCTTCATTACCCGTAGGATTTAAAGGTAATAAATCAGCAATTTGACTTATAGTTCCTTTAGCAATACCTGAAGGAGTAGGTCTTTCTTTGCCTGTAGTAAGTTGGTAAGCATAGTCACCTAATCCATAGAAAGCCCTAAGTTCAATAGGTAAAGGAATAGTAACAAATCTTCCATCACCTGTATATATGCAAAGGTTGTTTCTTCTCACCCATTCCGGAAGATCATTATAAGGATCATCATCATCACCTCCTAGTAAATTATACAATAGGTTATTTACTACCGGTATCAATGATCCAGCTGCCATAAATCCCCCTAGTGTAGAATAGAATCTCACAGGATTCTTGTCTTTCAATCTTTTAAAATTAGTCAAAGACTGAACGGATGCATTAAAGAACAGGTACAAGTTTCTCATAGCACCTGCAGTAAGTCCAAAAAATCCTCCTGTTTTATATCCAGCTCCTTTTTTATTGAAGTTTACAGTTACTTCTTTTGCATCATTTACAGACTGAGTAATACTTCTTCCCATTTGTCTAGAAGTCATATAAACACTAAATCTTGATACATCTTCTGCCCATCTGTTAAAATCCTCTAGTCTATTTACAGCATAGTCTAAAGCCGCTTTTGCTGATCCTCTTTTACCGGTTATTTTAGTTAACTCTTGACGAACTTTTTTCTTGTACTTATCTACGTCGCTTATGTGCATATATCCGGTTTCCCCACCGTTTTCTATAAACTCTTCAAAATACTTATCAGATTCAGTCCCTTTATTATTCCCTTTTAAATTTCTCATTATTGTAGGAATAGCAACAAGAATATTTTTTCTAAACTTAGAAGAATATTTTGCATTTTCCTTTATACCTACAGCAGACATAGAGAAGATAAGGTCCCTAGAAAGATTACTCATAACAAAAGCAGGATTTCTTGTTGTGAAGTTTGCGGCAAGCCATCTGTTAGCTGTACTTATTGCTCTAAAAATAGGATTCTGTTCTACATCAGGATTAGTAAGTCCATTTACAGCTTGAGCTGCACGAGGATTTGCATTTACGTATATAATATAGTCTTTACCTCCATTCTTTACCTGTATAACATGCTGCATTGCATTACCTTTTGTTATCTTGTAGTTAATATTAAGTCTTGAAGACTTTTGTGTAGCAAGTCCCTGATCTTTTAAAGCTCTCATGTCATTTTCATGATCTTCTATTTTTTGAGCTATTGTTTCTGGAGTATCTTTTTCTTCTATGTTTGGAAGAGAAATATTCCATTCATCAGTAGCTGGATCATATACATACCAGGCTTTTTTCATTTTAGCAAGATCTGTAGGATGATTCATGACCATATTCATGAAAGATTGTTTCATCATATTCTTATTACCCTGAACTATTGCGCTTTCTGCCATATTTCCAATGGTAGCAAATATCTCGTCAGGAATAGATTTTCTTCCCTTCATAGATTTTAAAACTGAATTTAGAGGGCTTCTCTCAGAATTTATATAATCATATACATCTTCTGCTGTTTCCTCATTCCATCCGCGTAAAGGAATGTAATACATGAACATATTGCTGACGTTAGCAAAATGGTCTTTGCTCATCATTCCACTTTCATAAGACTTCTTCAGAGTTTCATAGGTTGCTTTGTTGGTCTTATTCCATAAGTCTTTTACTTCGTATGTAGTTTCAAAATCTCTGATATAATCTAAAGCATCTTCCTGAAAACTGTCATGTTCTTCATTATCCATAGACTTCAAAATAGCTTTAGTAGCAGAGTAATCACCTACTTCTCCTATATAGTGTGTAAGTTCTTTCAGATATTCATAGCCGGTATACATGTTTCTAAGCCTTTCCTTTTCTTTTCGAAAATCTTCTGCGAACTGTTCAGCGCTGTCAGGATCATTTTTCATTATATCATTAAGCTGTTCTCTAAAAGTCATTTCAACATTTCTTTCTATGCCATGAGCCAGCATCATATAACGCTCAATAGTCTTATGGGAAATACCATATCTCTTAATCATCTTCCCGACTGTTTCTAACATAGGAGTAAAATATTTGTCATAATACTTTTCCGCTTCTGCCGTATTCTTTGAACTTAATTGATTCTCTGCCATATAAGCATTCTCAAACGACTGTATAGGTTTACCAGAAATCTTTGCAATAACATCCTGAAGATTCTTTAAAGAAAGCATACTATCTTGATATGCTTCCTGGGCTTTATACCTCCATCCAGTTAGTGATCTTTCGTATTCTTCACGGCTGCCATCGGATGTATCGTCACGAAAATAGTTACCTACTCCCATTTGATACTGCATAGCAACATCGGAAGCTAAATCAATAGGATTTTCCATATTTAGATTCTGTATGCTTCTCCAAAGAATATATTTAAGTTCATTGTTGCTTATGTTTATATTTATACCAATACGTCTTAACATATTCTTGAATGCCTGCTTTACTCTGTTCCAAAAAGAAATATCGTTAACTCCATTTTCAGCCATGCGGGCCATATATTCCTCAGTGGCTACTCGGGAGTTATAGCCGTATTTAGGCAAAGTGTCTATAATTCTTTGTCTTATTTCCTTTGATACGTTGGTAAATATGTCGTCCAAAAAATCATCCATTCTTTCCTCTCCTACAAGCCTACGTAATCCGTAGTGTGCTACCCCTTCATGGAGCAATGTCTGTACTGCATCTTCCACGCTGATGGCATTAGGGAGATACAAATAAACCTTACCTTCGGACAAAGAATACCATCCCTTTATCTTTCTTCCGCTTTCTATAGCCTTTCTGACTGACATATCTTTTATCTGATCTAAAGAAGTAACTACTTCGACGGGAACATTCAATTTTTCAGATACAGATTTTACTTCTTCACTTGTTTTAGCATCATTTCTTTCTTCAACACGGTAAAGATTATCAGGAATTGAATCTCGGTCCACTATAAGATTTACTTTAGGACTCATGCTGAAGTTAGCCTTATTTTTCATGAACCAGTCAAGAACTTTCTTTCCTTCCGTTCCTTCATCAAATCCTTCGTTAAATTCTATGTATCTTTCAATAGATTCTACAATATCTCTATTATCTATTTCATTGTCATTTTCCCTGATAATATCTTTAATTATTTCAGGTACTTCTTCATTTCTGTCTACATTCTTTCCGTTATATAGAGGTTCGCTATATCCCCAGTACACACTATAATCATTGTTCGGATCAGTTCTTTTATCCTCAAAAGGATAACTGCTCAAATCTTCTCCGGCATACTTTTTCATCAGGTCATTTATAAACGGATCTACGAAAGAACGAGTATTATCTTCCCTTAATCTTACATCGCTGGCTTCTTCCAACTTAGCTTTTTTAGCAACGTTTACTCCCATTTTACTTAACCTATCAAGAGCTTCAGGAAGATTGTCAGTTGATATTTCAGCAACCATATAGTTACCTTTAGTAACAAATTCTTTGTTGTCTGCTAAAGAACGAAGCTTATTATCCTCAAAGAATTCACCTCCCATTTTTTTAGAACGTGGAACTTTTATCACATATCCAGATTTCCAGCCGGTATTTTTTTCAACAATAACTCTTTTATCATCACTTATCACAGATTCTCCCTGCTGTATCTGTATGAGTTTGCTGCTTATGGGAACACTCGTCGTAAGACTTTCAGGCTTAAAGTTATCTGACATAAGAATACCCTGTCTTGTTTCTCCGCTTTCAGTAGAGTATGATACAATATATCCTCTTATTAATGGATTTTTCTGTATATCAACAAGAGCCTGCAATAAATTACCGGTTATTATGTAGCTTTTTTTTCTTGACTGAGTGGGTACGTAAGAATCCCAGTTTTCAAGATTTACGTCCTTTATAAACGTAGGCTGCATCATTGTATTCATATTTATTGAGCTGAAAGCCTTTTCCTGATTGAGAGGTATTTCTACTTTTCTTCTACCATCCATTGTAGCAAAAACGGCAGTGGAAGAACTTGGAGAAAAATCCTTGCTGAATTTGAACCCTAAGAACATACCCCTACTTGGAATGAGAGTTGCCATTACTTCGTCAAGATTGAAAGGAATAACAAGCGGCTGTAACGGACTAAACAATCTGACCTGCTTTAAAATATTTTCTTTTCTAGCTTCTATTACACCCTTTTGTTTTTTATAGCTTTCGTCAGCTTTCTTGAGAATATCTTCTACAACAACATCAGACATCTTTTCAATTTCTTCGTCTGTAAACTCATTCTTTCCGTTCTTACGTGCTTCCTTTGATTTTTCAATGTATAGTTTTTTAGCCTTTTTAGATCTTTCTTCCGCGCTTTCTGAAAGTCTATTTTTCAGAGTTTCAATTTTGCTGTTATAAACAGTTTCTATTTCTTTTATCTTGTTATCTCTCCATACAGTAAAATCTTCACCTACTGTCATTCTACTGACTGTAGATTTTATTTCAGAAGCTTTCATAGGCTTTTTTAAGACATCTACTTCAACTTCTTCAAGATACGTATTATCTGCAAAAGCATTTCCACTGTTGGGATCTGTTCCGGGCTTCCATATTTTTTTGCTTATTGTCTTGGCTTTTAATGGCATGGTAGTTATTTCAAGATCATTTTCCCCTGCATCATTAAGCAATTGTATTTTTACATTGTATGCATCGGTTATCTCCTTAAAGACTTCCTCCTGCTCGTTTACAGGAAGGAAAGGAAGATACCTTGCTATTTTAGCTGCGCAACCTTCTTTTCTGGAATTATCCTTCATATCATCAGAGCTTTCTTCCCCATCCTGATTAAGAAGCCCCAAAGGATCTCCTAGTTTTTCGGAAAGTTCCGGATGTTCCACCATGTACTGCCATGTTACCTCATCACCATATTTGTTAAGGTAGTCTACCACTTCCATTTCATTAAATTTTGATTTCTGAGAAGAGGTTGTATTTGCATCAAGAGATTTAAGCTTTGCTTTAAACATCATTTGAAGTCTTTGCTCTGCCGGTATGGAAGACATGATATATTCGTACTTGCCACGATATATTTGTCCTGTTCGGTCAATTCTTCCTCTCATCTGAACTTCATCGTTAATGTCTGACTGGAACTGGGCAAACACCATTACACGTTGTCTTTGATCTTCAAACTTAGGTGAAGCATGGAGAGATATTCCCGTACTTCCTGACTTATTTATCATAAGTACATCAAGCTTTCCATTGTTAAAGTCACGTGCTGCGGTTTTCTTGTCTTTATCCTTTCTGTTTTGAATAACATATTTACCGTTTTCGCCCTTTACCATTTCTAGAGTTCTTCCCGTGATTTCACCTACCTTATATCCTTCCTGCTCAATTTTCATCTTTATTGCGTCCATCGGGCTTATGGGAAGATTGGCCGAAAGATTTTCTATCTTGTTCCTTATTTCATAATATCTTTTCTGACCTTCATCGTTTAATTCAGATACAAGAAAAACTTTGTTTTCCTTTTCACCTCCGAGAGTATCAACGCTATATCTCATAACGCCGTCAAGCGCACGCATAAGCGTTAAAGAAAAGTTAGGTACTTTATCCATAGGAGTATCTTTGGGGGCTTCATCCAAAAATCCTTCCATAGTATTGGTAAATGAAATTATAGGTTTGAATCCTTTTTTTAGATTATATATAACTCTGTTGGCAACAGCATCTGCTTTTAAGGAGAACAAAAGCTGATTTACAAGGTTATACATCTTACTTGCAAACGGTGTATTGGTAACTCCCAGTTCCTTTGTACCCTGCTGCAAGTCCGAGAAACCTCCCTCTCCTGCAAGTTCGTTAGATAAATTGGTTACCATAGGGGTAATATAATCTTTCTGGAAAGCACGTATATCACTGAATATGGAAGAAACTTCATCGAATTGTTTCCTCTGAACAGCATCTTCTTCTTCGTTTACAGGCATCCAGTCTATTGTAACACCGCTGAAATCCCTCTCCCTTCGTATCATCTGTCCAGATTGTACAAGCTGCTTTGACATAATTTCCTGCAATGTAACTCCACCCTGAGCAATAGCCTGAATCATTTCCTGAGGTGAAACTCCTGATTTGGCAAGATCTGTTTTCATTGCATACAATGGCATATTATCAGCACGTTTAGCAAAAGTGGCTGAAAGGAAAGTTACTCCCTTTACCTTTGGCATAATGTATTGCATGAACATGGAACCGCCTCCGCTTCCTCCGGCCGTGTGACTTTCATCGAGGATCATTATATTATTCTTTGATAGAGCCTCAATTACGTTTCTTCTTTCTTGACCGCTTTTATCAGCTGCAGAAGGTGATTTTTTCTTGTATTTTTTGTCTTTTGCAGTTATGCCGTTATCGGTAGCCTCATATTCTTTTGTGCCGTTGTTTATCTGTGAATATGTTGTTATTACATAATCATACTCATCAGGTAGAGTGCCATTTTTGAGTATATAATCAAACACTCTCCTTCTTTCCTTGTCGCTTGGTAATTTATGCACTACGTTCCCGGAAGCGTCTGTTATAGCTGCATTTTTAGGATCTGATGCAATTATAAACGGTCTTAGATCACTGCTTCCTATATCAGATAAGTCACGATAATTGTCTGCGAACAAAGCTGGCTTCTGAGTAAAATATATAGGTTTATATCCTTTTCTTACCGCATATCTTACAAGTGCAGCTCCCTGCCTTCCTTTACCTACTCCGGTCATATCACCGATAATAAATCCGTTCCCTTTATTCATCTGATTTATGGCAAGAGAAACAGAATCGATTTGTTCGGCAGCAAGATAACTAAATAATTCCCGTTTGTTTGAATACCCTAATTCATCTACAAGGAACTGATCTACATCACCAATATTAGCTAATGAGTCAGCAAGAACCTGAGCTTGATTTGCAGGAACAACTGACATAAGAGTACCTGACTGGCTTCTATTGGGATATGGTACCTTTTCGTCACCTAGATTTACTGCCAATCTGCTTCTGCCGGAATTATTTCCTGAATCAGTTGATACAGTGTCTTCTGCCCGTATTCCTCCGGAATCTCTTCCACTTCCAGATCTCCGCTGCTCTTCTCCTTGTTTTTGAATAGTTGAAGTGCTTCCTGCATTTGATCCGTTTGCATTATCCACTGTACTAGTTTTGTTTTCTGCTGCTGATTCTCCATTTCCTCTCTCTTCGGATATGGTAGTATCAACGGAGCTTCCCATGTCATTTGTAGATCCGAATTTTTCGCCTGATCGTATGGATTCTCTCCGCTCTCCAGGCTTTGTTCTATTGCTGACATTACTGCTTTTTCCACTTCCTGAATCGTCAGGGGTCCGGGCTTCTCCTTCTGCACTGTTAAAGAGATCCCCCATTTGCTGTATTGAACGTATATCATCTTGTACTCTGTTATATAATTCTTCAAAAGTCTTTATCTGTTCAGCTCTAGCTTTGCTCTTTACAGGTGGTGCTATAAGTTTAAAAGGGCCTGTTTTTCTTCCATTTATGAGAATAATTCGTACATCGTATTTAGTTCCGTTACGCTTGTACATTTCACCGTCAAGGTTGATTACATCCACCACATTATAGTGTGAGTAAAGATAAGCAAAAAGTTTCATATCCTTGCTCTGCATCGCTCCATTTTCCCTATATGAAGTATTACCTCCTATAACTATAGCCGCACGTCCATCGTCCTTCATAGAGTTCAATGCGTTAATAGCCATCAATCCCTCCAAAGAACTTATCTTAAGCTTACCATTATCAAATTCTTTAGCCACTGTGCTACCAAACGGAGGATTGGTTACAACAGCATCAACACTTTCATCGAAAGGAAGAAGTGCGTCACGTGTGGTTACTTCACTATATCCTAACGTTCTAAGATTTTGTATTCTTCTTTCATCAATATCATTAACATGAACAATACTTGAAGGGAATGTAATAGTCAATGCTCCATTCCCAGCAGAAGGTTCCAGAACACTTTCTATTTTCTTTTTAGAGTTAATAAATTGTCCCATTACATAACCAAACGGTGTTGGGGTGCTATATTGCTGACGTTCAAACCTTGTACTATCTCTTGCATTAAGTAATGGCTGCATGTTATACATGGCCAGTATAAGGTCATATCCAAATTTCTGTTTATCTCCGTTAATGTACTTCAATGCAACATTCCTTGTTTCATTTGTCATAGCAAGTTCAACAAGTTCTTGCATATCGGTTGCTGACATATCAGAAAGCATACTATATTCTTTTAAGATGTTCTTGACATCTTTCATGCTCAAAGGAGTAGAAGATATTCCATCAATGTGGTTTAATGCTCTTTCTCTTATAATTGTTCCAATATTTACAACAGCCTCTTTTTCCTGAATTTCCCTTTCCTGATATTGTGCGGAATCTCCAGAAAGTTCTGAAACTGACTTTACCTTATTTGATTTTTGATATTCCTCAATCTCCTGTTCTTTGGCTACATTACTTATTTGCCCTACAACATCTATAATCTTTTTATCAAAGTTGGTTACATCGAATTTACTTACTTCATCATCAGGAGTCATTTTATCAGGGAGTCCGCTTTCTATCGCCTGTGGCATATATCTTGCAGAACTGTAGAACGATTTCAGGTAGGGACGTATCATATCACCCATATCTTTAATCATAGAAGAAGCATAATCAGCAAATTTTACCGCACCTCTTTCAATGTGGTAAACAGCCATTTCTGCACCGATTGCTATAATTTCAGGATCGATACCGGCATTGAGCTGGTTTAGCTTTTCTCTCATCCTCTTTTTCAGCTCTTCATATCTTGCAGAAGAAACAATTCTGTTATCTTTTTCGTTTACAGATAAATCATTAGTGGTACTTTCCTTTTTGGAAACAGGCACTACACTTTTATAATCTGCAAACGGTTTAGTCTTTCTATTGCTACTGTCAATCCATTTTTTGAACTCTTCCTTTGATACACGGGTTATGTTACCCAGTCCGGTCCATCCCTCAGAATAGTTAGCTAAATATGCACGTTTGGCAGCAAGTGCAGACTTGAATCCATACATAACCTTGTGTTCGTCAAATGATCCATCAGGATTTACTTGGTCAATAACAAACACATCACCTAATTCAGGGTTGTCAGAAAGGAACACGTCTATATAATCACCGTCCACACCTTCCGTACCACGAATATAACCGTAGTCGTTGTTCATGGTTACAGACCACTCATTTCCGTTTGCATCCTTTCCAGAACGAACCGATCCTTTCGGGTTTTCTATTGTGACATCGTATCCATCAAGCTTTAAATGGCCTTTCTTATAATTACCAGCCTCTTTCTGAGCTTCGCTAGGATTCTGATTTACTTCTTCACGTGCTTTTTCAATATCAATTTTTATTTTATTTGGATCTGTTAAACTGTCATTATAATCTACTTCCTTCCAGTTCCCACTTGTTAGAGCATTAGCTAGTTCAGCAATAAATACATTCTTTTTCTGTACATCCCCATTAAAGTTATAAGTAACTCCATGAAGTTTTTTCCTCTCATCCCAATTGGTCCTATAATTTTCAATAGTCATGAGATCCCCATTCTTAGAACGGAAAGTTTTGCCTACTGCATCATGAACGATCTTTAGATCATTATTAGTAACCTGATCGCTCATAATTTCGACATTATGAGCTACTGTTCCTTCTGATTCAGGTACCATGCTACCGCTTTCGCCATCAACTTGATTTGCTGGCTGCGGTTGTTCTTCGACTTCTGCACCTGTTCCGGTGTTATCACTTTCGCTTGCAGGCAGAACTTCATAGCCCTGTTGACTGTCTGGCTGTCTTTCAGTGCTTCCTGCACTTTCTGTTTCTGTTCCTCGTTGTTCATAATCGTTGTAAATTTGATCAAATATAGTGTTTAATTCTTCATCCGAAATAGACGAATACATGTTATTCAGTTCCTCTTCTATGTAATCACAATAGCCTATCCATTCAGGGACAGACATACCATTATTTTCAGCTTCCCATTCAAGCTGCATACGTTCCATGTCTTCATTATAACCTGGAATGTTTTCTTCTATGTCTGTGCCGTGCATATTCTTAGCTGCTTCCCACATCTTTGAAGGGCTTCCGTATTCCTGGAATGAGTTAAGAATCATGTTGAATATGTCCTGATCAGTAACCATGCCTTGCAGATTTTCCGGCATATCTTCGTGTATCTGCTCTGCCGCGGCTTCCGGTGTAATTCCGTCGGACGACAAAGCCCATATTACTTTCTTCCTTTCTTCTGGAGAGGAAGAAAGACCAAGATGAGAGCCTAATCCCTGTGTGGCACCTGAATCATTCCAGTTAAAAGTGACTCTTCCTGTTGCAATCTCTCGCAATACATGTTCAAGAGGTGTGACGGCTGCTCCCATATCGCTGTCCTCCTTAACGTACCTTACACGCTTACGGGACTGTTTTTTCTCATAGGCTCCAGAGTCAATCTTCTTTTGAACTTCCTGCTGTGCGACTTGCAGTTGTTCCTGAGTCATGCTGTCAAGACGTTGCTGATTTGCTCTAGATTCTTCTTCAGCCTGAGCAATGATACCGCCGGGACGTTGCAATTCTATCTGTGAGGCTACTTTTCTCCAGTACGCTATCTTGTTATTGATAGATTGTATATTAGCTTTCTTTTCTTGTTTTAAACGTACAATTTCCTGGATAGAATTTCCTGTAGTTTTAGACTTTTCCGCTTTTTTAAGTTCATTGCTATAGCTGTCGATCATCTGCTGTGCGGTGTCCTTTGCATCATCAATGTTATCGCTTATCTCGATCAGTGCGGCAGAAGTATCTTCTACAGGAGCCTTTTCGAAATCCTTCTCTCCATTCTCATTAAGAGGAATACGTGACATAGCCGTTTTAGTCTGTGCAGGTGCTTCCTGTTGTGTGGGTGTTGCTGTCTGATCATCCTGAACTGGTTGTCCTTCCTTCGGTTGTATGTTCATATCAGGCTGCGCAACCGACTTATCTGGTTGGGACGGTATCTGTTCCGAACTAATTGCATTAATTAAATCATCTTCCGAAACCTGCTGTGACTGTATCGGGTTATCTTCTGCATCAAGGGCTGTAACTACATATCCATCTGCTGTTTTAGAAGTTACTTCGTAGTTGTTCCCTCCTTGAGTAAATCTTGTCCCGACTTCTATCTGTTGTTGCTGACCTACAGGTGCAGAGTTTATTTGAGCTTCTTCCACTTGCAAAACTTCTTCTTCCGCATCCTGTCCGGCCTGCTGTGCAAGACTTTCTGCGGGAGTATCATCTACAAGGCTCTGAAACATTGATATAGGAGCCATCTTTACCTTCCCATCTTCAGAAAGATAATAGATAGTGTTGTCCGATTGTTGCTGGTCTACATTTCCGTCATTGTCAAACACGATGTTTCCTCTTAATATATTGACAGGCCTCTTGCTAAGACCAGAATTTACACGCATTACAGTGCCGGTAGTAGCGTTTGTCATTTTCTCTACTTGTGATTCAGCTTCTTTGCGTGCATCATACGCCTTATTCTGAATCCAATAATTATAAGCAGAGTAATCATCATAAGAATTTCGATAATCGTAGATGTCATACGTCTTGTCCGCTCCGTATTTCTCCTGCATTTCGTCAGGAGATAAGTTGAAAGAATCATTGAAAGCGATTGATATATCATCTTCTGACATACCATATTTTTTAGACAAGGTATCTTTAGCCATCTGCATATTGGTTATTATGCTCTTTTTTGCTGACGCAATATTTTCAGGCATCTGCTGTTTGTCTATTTCCTGCAAGGTCTGTTCTTGTAAGATAGCAGATATATAATTCACTGCCCTCTTCTTCATGCCAGGCTGCATATCGCTAGCAAGAACATCTTTCACCATGTTACGTGCAGTTTCTATATCAGCATCCTGAAGAGCTTCTTTAACTCCGGACCAGTCCTCTCCCATAGTTTCCTGCATTTCATTCTCAAAGGTACGAATGTCGCGATAGTTCTTATATTTCTCACGAAGATAACCGCCGGTACCTGCCGCACCGAAGAGAACAGACATAGGAGCAACACCCAAGAAAGTGTCAATGTTCTGGTCAAGGTCAACGAGTTCTTCCGGTGTCATGTCGCCTATAGCTGTAGATATAAGGTTGTTGACAACCTCTTCTCCATACTCACCAATAGGATCAGAAATTTTAGCTCTCCTAGCTATTTCTTGTACTTCCTTAAATCCTTGACTACTTACGATGTTTGAGTAAGCCTTACCGACAGAGGAAGGAATAATATTTCCAATCTTATTGGCACCTGTAACCTTACCTACCCATCCGAGCATAGGAGCGAAGTATTCTCCTAACAGTTCTGTTCCTGTTTCGGCAGCTGTGGAAATCGCAGACTTAACAATAGCTTCTGCACCCGTCTGCACATTATCTCTTCCTCCATAAGATATAGTACCGTCCGCATTGGGGGAAACCTGAATATCTCCTAATCCTCTACGCTGATAATCTGCCGCCACACGTGCACTTCCAAAGGTAGCCGTATGAGCTGCTACATCTCCAAGGCCTGTAATGATTCGTGCCCCTCCTTTAGCCAGTCCTGTAGTTGCTTTACCTAATCCGTATTTTGCAGCATTTTCCGTAGCGTATTTTACAAGAGCCTTTGAAGCCGGCTTCGTTACAGCCTGAATAGTTCCCATTCCAGCTATCATATCAAGCATGAACGGCAGAGATTCAGCCGTTACACCTCCAGCCTTATATCCTCTACCAAGATCACCGGAATAATACATCTTAGTTGCAGCATTGGTGACAAGAGCTTGCATAAGTGCGTCCTCTGCCGGAGTAAGCTGTTCTCCCTTGTCTACCTTGTCCATGACTTTCTTTGCAGCTGAATAATTTTTAAGATCCTGCAATCCCATAGCCCATCCGTCTAACGGAGCATCCTTAAAACCACGGGCAAATCCAGCAAAGAAGTTGGTATTGCCTTTCTTCTTAGCTTCATTGGTTATGCTCTGTGCCTCTTCTATAAGAGAAGAAGCATATTCTAGCTGCTTATCAGTATCATTCTGCTCACCTGCAACATACGCCTGAGAAAGAGTAGAAAAAAGTCCATCAGACTTTACAGATCTAGTATTTTCTGCTCTTTCCTTTGCCCTTTGTTGTCTTGCATCAGCAATCATCTTATTGACTGCGCTTATCTGTTCCTCGTTCTTAGGCTTAAATACATGCTCTATCTCTTGCCTTTGCATGTATGGATCATTTGCTGCCTTTTCAGCTAAAGATATCCTTTGCTGTTCTTCTTGGGCAATATCATGTACATCTTCAATATTTCCACCACCAAAAGGAATAGTAGAAAAGTTATCACCTTTACTTTTGAAAAAATCAGGTTTTTTCTCAACTATTCTCTGTCGAACTTTAGGGTTTTGAGAAAATGTTTCAGGTTGATTAGTGTTTCCTACTAGCTTAGTAGAGAAAGTATCATAATCTCCCACATCATAACCATCATTGGTTATCGCATCATAGAGAGATTTTCTTTTGCTATCATCCTTTACATTGTTGTTGAAAGAATCAAAATCGCCTATATCATAGCCGTCTTTTGTCAACTGATCGTACAATATTCTAGCTTTGTCGTCCATATTAGAATCCTTCTATTGTTTTTTTATTATTTTTTTCCGAAGAAGAACTAAATCCTTCTATTGTTTTTTTCCCGGTCCTTCTTATAGGTCTGACATCATCAGTAGAAGTAAGAATGGCTTCTCTCATTTCATCTATAGTCATTCCCTTTTTTGTAGGATCATTAATTGGTTCTGGGAAATAACCTATTCTTACGCCTTCGTTGTACATACGAGCAACATCAGTATCTTTATTCAGATCATAAGTTACGTCACCGTCACTTCCGAATTTCATTTTGGGATATGTTTTGTTTTTCTTTTTTCCAGAAGAACCTGAAGAACCGTTTCTCTTAGTAATTTCCTGCTGTCTGTATTTCTCACGTTCCATCGCTGCATCATTAGACATCTTCTGACGTTCCGTTTGTGCTCCCTGGGAATACCGGGTTCGCTGCATAGAAGCCTTATCTCTTATTCCCTGCAATTCTTTAGCATCTTTAGACTTTTGAATCTGAATACTAAGATTTGCTGCGGCTTGTTTGTCTATAAGACCTCCTTTTAATTGAGCCTGAATTTCAGCCATAGCCTTATCCTTTTCAAACTGTAATTGTATCTTGTTAGCCTGCAATTTTGCATCCCGATCGGCCTTAGCATTTGCCAAAGAATAATTCAGCATCGATTGAGTATAAGAGTTTCTTAACTTATCAAGAGCCTGATTGTAATATGCCGTATTTGTGTTGACAGGAGAAAAGTTCCTGGCACCAGCAGAAGAAGCTACAGTTTGACCAAATAGCTTTGCGAAATTCCCCCAAAAGTCAGCAGCCCTTTGCCTTTTAAGAGAGGCTTCGTTCTCTTCATAATTTTTTTTTAGAAGAGCAGCAAAAACATCTTCTCCATTGTATTGTTGCGGAGAATTTAAATTTTCTTGAGGTTTAGACATAGCCGTATCTGTGGCACTTCTTACCTCTTCCGAAGCACTTTTTCCTGAAAATTTAGTCGGATTTGTAGCATTTATCGTATTTTCGTTTCGTGAGAATTGAAAATTTGAAAAAGATTCGGGAGATTGCCCATTATTTTCAAATCTCGGCAAATTTGAAGTGTCAACGGACGAATTTTTCTTTATAAAGTCAAATAGCCCCATTAATTACCTCCTTTCTTCTTTCCCCAATCTGCCATTGATAAGGCACTGCCAATAATTCCAAGACCATTCTCCATAAGTTGCGAACTCCCCTTCTCGTTAGCTTGATTTTGTGAAATTCTCATGTTCATGATATTGTTCTGATTTTCCATGTTCACTGCGTCAATGTTGGCCTTTCTAGCTGTAGCCTGCGAAGCAAGACTTGTCGTCACATCATCCAATATTTCATTGTTAGCCTGTTGCTGCGCTACAACAGACTCCGGAGTGGCACCAGTAACAACAGCTGTCGCTCTTGCTTCCTGATTCTGTTTTTTTAGAGTATTCTCTACCCTTTTTATAGCTGCCTGGGCTTCTGCGGAGTCCAGATAATTCTGATAATAGTTACGATTGTACCATGCATCATTTTTTCTCTCCTGTTCGTCTATTAGTTTCTGTTGTTCTTTCGCTGCCTTTGCAGACTTTATACCGCCTGCTATACCGGATGCAAGTCCGCCAACAGCTCCAATTATCGCTCCTATCATAATAATACGTATTATTGTGTTTGTCAAAAGCAAAATAAACTAATTATCAGTATAATAAGTTGCGTTGTTTGGTAAATCTTAAATGTGTATGAGTTACAACTTTTGTAACTTTTTGTAACTTTGTATATCTTTGATTATTAATAATTTACAAAACACAAAAAATTTAAAAGTTACAATTTTGTAACCGATTTACGATTTTAGTTACAATTATGAGCGAAGAGAAAAAAGTCATACGAAGAAATAGGCCCAAAAAGGTAAAGGAAATAGAACATTCAGTAAAGTTAAGTTATACAGATGAAGATCGTATTAAAGTAGTCCGGATGCTTGTTGACAGTGGTATGAACTATGCAATCATGCATAAGAAAACGGGAATTAATACTAACACGATAAAACAATGGTATTATAGATATAAAGGTGATCTGGAGGCAGCGAGCAGCACTCTTATTGCCGAGAAGGTAGAGATAGACTTCGCCCGAGCTAAGCTGGAGTTTTTGCAGAATAATTTTGTCAAATTGAATACTCTTGCAGATAAGGCGATTAACAAAGCCATTGTTCTCTGTGAGAAGGAAAAGGATCTTAATAAGATTAGCAACGTGCTGAAGGTAATCTCCGAACTTGTACTACGCTTCAACGATTCATCCCAAGAACAGCAGCAGACATCAGGTACTACTATTAATCTTATACAGCAAAGTATTCTTCAACTCAATGAACTAAAGGAAAAGGATAAGGCGAGATTCAGCCATATACATCAGGGAGATATTCAAGATATAAAGATATGACAAATATAAACAAAGAGCCTATGCCGAAATGTACGACATAGGCTTTTTGTTGTTAGAATCTCATTAGTACATCACTTCGTAGTTCCAGGAAGTCCTTATATAAATCAGGTCTGCATACGTAATCATATACTTTTTTAAGACAAATACTAGCCTGCCGGCTTCTAACCTTAGTGTAATATCTAATAATACCTTTTGACCTGTCGCTATGGCCAAGGCAGTAATTAATAACACTGTCCGGCATACATATATCACTTGCGAATTGAGCAAAACATTTACGTGCCGAGTAAAATACTACCCTTTCCTTTATTCCGAGTTCTTCAGCCAGATCGGTAATGGAATAAGATACATACTGCGAAAAATTGTGATAAGTGAAATTATATCCGAAGTCAAGTCTACCGTTATGTCCTATCCAGGGACCGGCATATTCCATCACTTCTTCGGGCATGTCAAAGCAGATTGTATTTTCCTGCTGCGTCCTACCGGCAGACTTGGTGCGAATATATCTTACTTCCTTCTCCCTGAAATCAAGACTCATTATGTCGATCAGGTTCATTCCTCCTAGCATAAAGGATATCATAAACAAATCACGTGCCATCTTCTTCTTCTTCGTTTCCGGATTTGAGTTCATTATTCTTGTAAAAGAAGAAAGAGATAAAGTAACATCCCTTACCGGAGCCGGAGATATCCTGATGGATGTAAAAGGATGTACGGTGTAAGATACTACCTGATCTGATATAGCCTTATTTATTATTACTTTTATATGGCTCAATATAGTATTTATATAGGTCTGTGTTTTACCTTGTTTGCGCAGGTGATCAGAAAAAGATTTTATCAGGACTGGTGTAATATCCTGCATGTCTATATTTCCCCGACAGTATTCACGAAAGTATCGAGATGATCTTTCTACCAATTTAGCATAAGATAGTCTGTTGTTTTCAAGGAGATAATTCACATAACTTTCTGATACCTCCCAGAATGTACTTTCTCCTTCATTGGGTCCAGCCTGAATAAGCTCTTTAATTTGCTCACAAGTATATATATCTTTGTTTTTTATATTATCTAGACGTTCCTCGTACATGTCCAGAAGATTCCGTAACTTTCTGTTTATCGACGATGCTTCTGCATTTTTCACAACTTTCCCATTTTTTAGCTGAGATGGATCGGAAAGTATAATATTAGTTACAATGTAAGATGTTTGCGACTTGTGGCGCACAGCAATTCTTAACTTGTGCGTACCATTTTTAAGAACTCTAGCCGGAATAATAACAGGATTGATTGTTGCCATATTAGTGTCCTCCTAAAAGGAAAATCTTCAGGTACTTTTTCAGGTACTTTTTTTCTTCCAAAAGTGGAAGAATTTTCCTTTTTTTTAATGGCAATCCGATATTTTACGATTTTGTAAGAGTTATTAAATATCTGTTTATCAGCCTATTAAAAGAAGAGCCGAAAGCGGGACTCGAACCCGCGACTTACTCATTAC
>UMGJ01054340.1_pt1 | contig 27693 bp, 33 predicted proteins | sample 1965221 | NCBI WGS metagenome assembly UMGJ01 (sample SAMEA4836067, study PRJEB28245) | human gut metagenome | biome: gut microbiome; material: fecal sample | place: Denmark | collected 2008
CTAATTTTTGTTGAAGTCGTTTCAGACGAGCAGTTTCTTCAATCTTGCAGTTGAACTTCTCTCCAGTTGACAGAGTCAAATTACTTTCAATACCGAAATCAATGCCTACATCCCGATTACAAGATGTATGGTCTGTAACTTCTTTCAAGATACAAATTTTGAGAAAATATTCATCGTCTCTTTTCATCAACTTTGCATTCCTGAATTTTATTACAGATTCATCAAATTGATGCAACCCTAAGCATCGAATCTTCTGTCGACCAAAACCAGAAAGTTTAATATGATGAGAATCAGCTATATAGTAACTCTGATTGTCGATGTCAATAGTTCTAATCTCAGATTTGAATTTCAAACTACCGACTACATTTCCTCTCTTCTTTGAAGCTGAAAGAGCTTGAATAGAATTCATCATCTGTCGATGAACATTTTGCTTTAATTTTGATGGAAGAGAGTTCAACTCAACATCAACTTTCTGTTTATCTTTGTCCAACTTCCAAACATGTTTAACTTTGCAAGAATGAACTGCAAAAAGGTTTGAACAATTCAACAAATAATTATACAAGACTTTAGCTTCATAGAAGTAGTTATTCAACTGAAGTTTCTGCTTCTGGTTTGGCTTCAATTTGATTTCATAACATCTTGTAACTTGCATCTTTTCACCTCCTTTTGAAACCTTATATCTTAATATAAGGTTAAAAAAGATTTATAGAAAGGAAAAGATAGATATTATGATTTCTTATATTCCATTAAATGTAACTCTTGCAAAAAGAGACATCAAGAAAACAAAGATGGCGGAAGACCTTCATATTTCCGGACCAACACTTGCAAAATTTGCAAAGAACGAGCATGTTAGGCTTGATTTACTTGAGAAAATCTGCAAATATCTTGATTGTAAAATTGAAGATGTCATTGAATACGTACCAGATAACTAAAACTTTATTAAGTTTTATTAGAATTTTAGGTGTAGTTTATGATTTTATATTATTTTGTTATATATGCAATTCGCAATACAGAATATTTATTAAACATCATACACCTCTTGTTTTCTTGACAAATGTTTTATTTGCATAGATATGGGCTGAGGATTCTCTCCTCAGCCTGATATCTATTTGCTTCATTTCTTCTTCGTTTATTTTAGCATCAGAATAACTGTTATACAATTTGTTTGAACAGCTATTTGTGTATCTAATATTTCCGTCAGGAAGAAATATGGTCTCAATCATCTTCGTGAGGTCTTTTGTTCTTTCGATAGTTCTTGTTCTTCTTTGTGAACTCTCGCTTACCTCTGAACTTATCGTCGAACTGCTTGTTGCTTTGCTTTATCATGTCATCGAGGCTCATCTGAGGAAATGACTCCTTTTTAGCTTGATTATATGATTTCTGAGGCTTAGCATTTTCAACGGGCTTTTCGTTAGTTTTTTCTTCCTTCTTTTTAGGAGACAGATCTAGATATTTGATTGACAGCTCAGACTCCTTATATGTACCTTTGACTACCTCTGCTTTAAGTCTGTCGCCTACAGCAAGATAGTCGTTTACATCTCTAACGAACTTGTTAGAAACTTTAGATAGATGAATGAGCTCTGTATGTCCGTCTTCTAGACGAACAACTGCTCCCTTGTCAATGATACGAATTACTTCGACATCAACAAATTTACCAATTTCTAGACCCATTTAGTATATTCTCCTTGTTAAATTATTTCAGTGATTTTGAAGTTATCACTGTTACTAACACTGCATTTCTTAACACCTGCAAGGATAAACTGAGTATCTACAAATTTCGCAAGAGTGCTAAAGAACATATCTGCTTTTTCGTCATCAAGATGATCAAGAGCATCGTCGACAAGCATAAGATGAATTTGAGATTTGTTGCAGCTAATCAACCCAGTAGCAAGTACAATTGATACAATGCATTTCTCACCACTTGATAGAGTATCAAATTTGATGAATCGTTTATCACGAATGATTCCAAATCCGAAACTATTGTTCTTGCTGTCAAGAATAAACTTGAAGGAGATGTTTGGATCATACATTGTATGGAGGAAATCATTTAGAATGATTTCCATATCGTGGAATGGCTTTTCAGACAAGCTTGCCTGAATTCCATTAGGCCCAGTAGCATTGATCCAATTCTTTAATGTGTCAATGTCCTGCTCCATGACTATCTTTTCTCTGCTAACATTTTCGGAAATTCTATCATATTGAAGGTTTGCACGCAACTGAACAATGCATTCTTCAAGTCTTGCAATTTCATTATCAATGAAAGAAATATCCAAATCTTCGGGCTTACTTACAGGTTTGTAACTTTTGAGAATAGTGTCTCTTTCACCATAACGCTTGATAATAGCTGAAAGTTTCTGGTTTGTTTCATTCAAAGTTTTGCATACAGACATTCTAGAGTAAGAAATAGATTCTAGCTGAGTTCTAAGATTAGAGATGCTTTCTTTTAACCTAACTGCACGCTCCTTCATTCCGTTTATCATTGGCTGAATAGAAGAGCAAACTTCATTTGTGTAAGAACAAATTCCACCAGTTGATACAACTTTGTTTACTTCATCATATTCATGGCGCTTTGAATTCAGCTCTCTTTCAATTTCAAACTTTTCAGAATCAATATCTTTAAGTTTAGTTTCAAGATCAGATACAGAAGACTGGCATGAAATAAAATTTTCATCATTATGAATGTCATCTTTAAGATCTGAATATTCTGAAAGACACTTTTCAGTGAATTGCTGAGACTGATAGGCAGAAACATCATTCAAATACTTCTGTTTAGTAAGACGAAGAGAAGCAATTTTAGCAGTAATTTCGTTTTCATTGTTTGGTCCATCATAGTCCTGATAGTAAACCAATGAAGAAAAAGTAGACTGATATCGCTTCTGCTCTGCTTGCTTAAATGAAAGCAGAGATTTCATATATTCATTTAGCTTAATAACACCTTCAATATCAGGAGTAAGCCCAGAAGCATAATTCAGAACATCTTGATAAAGAGAGTCGTTTACATAGCTTACTTCGGATCCGTCTAAAATTTCCTTCCAATTTACTTCATTTTCAGAAGATGGTAAGAATTTGATGAACCAATCCTTCATAGCGTTTGGAGACATTGCAAGAAAAGTGCTAAAGTTAAAAACAGGCAGCTCTAGATCCTTTACAATATCAGAAGGATCAAATTCATCAGGGACGAATTTTGTTTCTGATTTGACAGACTGACCATTTTTCTTGTAACTTCGAGTGATATTGTATCCATTGTCAAATACCAGAGAAACTTTCATCTCTGGCGCGCAGCTATGTGTAAAGATATCCTGTGCCTTCTTATTGGTTCCAGGAATGTACCCGAGCAGCGCCAGCTGAACAGCCTGCAGCACTGTTGTTTTTCCTGAACCGTTCTTTCCGAAGAAATAGTTTACATTACTGAAGTCATACTTCTTGTGCAACACATTGTGCATTCCCCAGATCTCAACTGATTTAATTTTCATATTTTCCTCCTAAGTTGTCAGACAAGTCTTCTCCACTTTCTTCTTTTGTTATCAAAAGAAGATTGATAGATGTATTCACCGTCCTGTAAATTTACATCATCAATAACGATTCCACCGTCTACATCTAAATTTACATGAAGTCCCTTAACTACATTCTGAACATAACATAGTATGTTCATCTTATCTTCAGGTCTTCTGTTATGCTTGCTTCTGTATACGTATATATCCGGATGCATATTTACTTTGTTATTTTCGATTCTAACAACATACATAACATTCTTACAATCAGATCTAGATGACAGTCTTTTTGATATTGTTGTCAAGAAATCTTCGGTTGGGTTATTCATTAGTATGCGTCTCCTTTGAATATAACAAGATTAGTCTTTGCCCTTGTAACACCTACATAATAAAGATTCCACTGATCCTCTTTGTTCAATTTGAATGAATAGTCGTTCACATTGAAAAGAAATACATTGTCATATTCAAGCCCCTTAGAGCTGTGAATTGTTCCTACATATAGATCTGATACAATCTTCTCTTCAATCACTGATGTAACTGCTTCAAAAAGTTCGTCAGACGAACAATTTTCGTCTACTTCAATTTGATTATCTAAGGGATTGAATCCACAGATAGTCAATATATCGACTGCCATAGACATCCTTGACCTAGAAGGGTCTTTCAACGCTTTTCTAATAGTTACCACTTTTCTAAGTCTCTCTTGGATCTTCTTTACATTTGAAAAGTAATTTACAATTACATCAATTCTGCTCATATTTTCAATTGACTGAATACGAATAAAATCAGCGTATTTATCTGCATTCAAGTAAGAAGCAAGCCAGTCTGCTAGATATTCGTTATCCTTTACAGATTTAAGAATATACTTGTAGTCTGTGTTCTTCTTACCTGTAAGATAGTTTAGTCCTGCGCCATCCAGCATTCTGCAAACTTCTGCTACTTCTGAGTTTGATCTACATAGAATTGCTGTTGTTCCCTCAAGCTCTCTATTCATTTCGCAGAAAGTAGCAAAATCATCTACTCCAATAGGTTCAGAATATCTGTTTGAAGTGGAAGGTAGTACTTTTACATTTGGACCTGACCTATCAGAAACCAATTCTATCTTCAGTTTGCTACCAGACTGACGAACAACTTTATTTGCGAAGTTGCATATTTGCTTTGTAGATCTGTAGTTTCTAGGAAGGTAAATATGAGTCCAAGAATCAAGTTCTGACAGCATCTTAATGATAGAGCTGTCAGCGCCCCTGAAGGAATAAATTGCCTGTTTCTCATCGCCGACAAGAAAAATTTTAGAATGTTTGAACGAAGTTGCAAACTTCCACTGTTCAGGACTTGTATCCTGAAATTCATCAATAAGAAGATACTTGAATCGATCTTTGTATTTATTGGTCAATTGGTCTTCGTTGAAAAACAAATCACAGATAGACGAAGACAATTCATCGAAAGTGATAATGTTTTCGTCTTTCATTACTTTTTTAATTCGCTTTTTATAAAGAGCAAATTCTTGCTCTTTCTTTGGGCTAAGTTTAACTTTTCCCGATAACTCATCTTTAGACAGATGTAGACCTAATTCAAGATAAACAGTATTCTGAATACGCTTCATCTTTGCTTCGTCGCATATGCTAGGAACAGAATGATATCCAAGTTTATTTCGGATTTCATAATCTGTGCAAAGAACAGAGTAGCAGAAACTGTGGAATGTTCTAAATTCTGGTACAAGCTTTCCAGGATTTCGTCTCATATATCTGTCCTTCATTTCAAATGCTGCGGCATTTGTAAATGTAAGAGCAAGAATACTCTTTGGATCTTCTTTTTCACAAAGTCTGCTTATTCTTTCAATGAGAACAGTTGTTTTGCCAGACCCTGCTCCAGCCATGCATAGAATTAGATCATCATCGCATTCAACTGCTCTCTTCTGTTCTTCATTCAGATTCAACTTTTTCATACCTCCTGAAAATGATTTCTATCATAGTAGCTAAGAGCATAACGATAGAATTTCTTGTAGTTGATTTTCTTATTATAACGACCACCATACCTGGAGGAAAATCTTGCTCTGACACCTACAGCAAGTTTGCTATTAGGTCTACGATGAATCTGAATCTTAGTTGCAATGGTCATGAAATACGCATACAAATGACGAATGTATCTATATGGGTTGTAGCAGAAGCTTGCAAGAAAGAAAGAAACCACAAAGGTAACGAATCCAATCATGAGATACTTGAACCAATCAGGATGATCTGCATTGATACTGATGCAGATAAAGAAACTGAATGTGCAGATAATACCGAAGATTACAGAAAGTACGGATCTGAATTTTTTCATTTTGATGTGTCCTCCGTAAAAAAATAATCAGTGAAGAATTTCTCCTTCACTGATTATAACGATTCTTATCTATTTAGATCTCTTCTGAGTAGAAATTTGTGATGTAGCTTTCGTTTCTGTTGAATTCCACATCAGCGCTGCCTGTGTAGTAATCTTCATCAACGATAGGATCACCGTCTTCGTCCTTACCTTGGTGCTCTCTGACAATTTCTACTCCTGTTACGTCATAAACCATCTTTACATGACAAGAAATTAAATAGGTTCCAGGTACTCCAGGTATGTTTGGTTCTACAATTGAATCAAAGTCTTCAATCAAGCCGTTTCTGTCTCGAATGTATACATCATACTCTTCAGAAGTAATTTCATTTTCAGCAGTAAGCATTTCGTCGAGGAAATCATCTCTTTGATACTCCCATGATCCGTCTTCTTCAACTGTTATTTCGAGTTGATTGATGTCGCATTCAACTTCAACTGTTTCTTCACCTTCTTCAGGTTCGGGATATTCAGGAGGATCTAGAGATGGTTCCGGAAAATCATATGCACCAGCTTGAATATTGCTTGAAGAGTCAATAGACACTTTCTCAAGATTTACATATGCTTCTGCAATTCCTGGATCTACAGGTTCAAAATATGAATCAGGATCATATGCTTGAACAATTGGATCTAGTTCTTGACAAACCCTCATGAGACCGTCATAATCTAATTCACAGCCAATTTCGATTCTACCATATTGGTCGTCTATTGATGCATCTACTCTAGAGTACTGTTTTGCTTCAGATTCGTCAAACCCATATTGAGCCATGATATGAATGAGTTTAGTGTTGCACTGTTCTCTTATTTCTTCTAGGATATCTGAATATTCATTAGTATTTCCTTTAGATTTAATAAGCGTAGAAGAAGTTACGCTATCTTCCGGTTTACGCTCCTTAATATCATAGTCACGAAGATCTTTTGTGAGAATAACACCGTCCGCAAGGAAATATGAACCTTCTGGCTTATCTACAATATCAAGTATGTTTACGTACTTAGGAACGGAACCAGGCTGAACACCATGACGAGTGAAATACCAGTATCTGCTAGATGATGTAGTAGATGAATAGATATCATCATTTCTATACTCCGAATCAATCTGTTTTCTCTCAGGAATCCTTATATCTCCATGAGATTCCGCATCAGTGAATGAATCAATTATATCTTCAACAGGCTTGTTGATATAATCTGCAAAATCTTCGAAAATTCTAGTACCTTTGTAGTTTCTGATGTATCTTTTCATAACCTGAATCTGCTGGTTCCAATCCAGATCATCCCAGATGATTTCTGATGAAGATTTGATATTTGTTGAGCTATTGACTGTTCTTGAAGATGCATCTACTCTAGAATATTCATCAGTGTTTGCACCAACAGAACTAGATGAGTAGATATCATCATTTCTATATTCAGAATCAAGCTGCATTCTTTCAGGAATTACTATGTATTCACGATATTCTGCATCGCAGAAGTCATCAATTATATCTTCGACAGGCATATCAATGTATTCAGCAAAGTCTTCAAATATTCTAGTACCTTTATATTTACTTATGTACTTCTTCATGAGTTGAATCTGTTGATTCCAATCCAGATCATCCCAGATGATTTCTGATGAAGATTTGATGCTAGATGAACTATTAACAGATCCTTTGTTTGTAGCTACAATCAGCTTACCTTTTCTTTTAGCATCCGGAAATACTTCTTGTATCTCTTCAAGATAGTCTGCGGTCTTTCTGTTAAGCTGATAACCAGATTTTGTTACGCCTTCTTTTGCGTCTCCTCGTCCTTCGTAAACTGTGATGTAAATAGGGGCACCAGGTTTTGTTATCTTCTTGATGTTCTCTAAGACACCTTTTCTTGCTTCAGGTTCCTTGATAACATTCAGAACATTTGAGTTAATAGCAAAATCTGCTCCTCCATTTGCTCTAAGAGTACGAAGAACTTCCCGGTTATGCTCTGCTGATCTGTTGTAAGGATCATATACGCAAAGTGTTACATCTTGATCTCTTAAATACTCAACCGCATTATCAAATTTTCCTCCTCCAAAGTCCACACCGACGGTTCCTGGTTGAAGTTTAATCATTCTATAAATTGCAGGGAGTTTAGTAGAGTTAATAGAAGTTGCAGCAGAATCATACTCTTGATCTGGATGATCTAGATCATCATCTTCTTCAGCATCGGTTTCCTCTGAAGAGTAGATATCGTCTTCATCTTCCTTATCTCCAGGCCCAACATAGTTCTCAAACCATTCAAGCGCTTCGTCTTCTGTATCAAACTCAGCATCTGCATACATCTCATCTGGAGCATATACATCTGCATCTCCGAACATGCAGATATATTTATCTTCGTCTTTGGTAGTGTAAAGAGCGTAATCAGTCAGCATTCCGTCGCTATCTCTTACATGCTTAATATCAAGACATATCCATTTAGGATCTTCTGTTTCTTCATAGATTCCAGATTCATTATATGAAGCTATTATCTTTCTTTTTCTTAGATCTTTCATTATGAGTTTTTGATCTTGTTTGTCGTATCCGAGACCTGCACCTAGACCCATCTTAATGTCAGCTTCATCATGAATATCATACCCCATATCAGATAATTCATCTAATATGTCTAATAACTCTTCATCTATGTCATCATATGTAGAAGCATTTGTAGTTGAACTTAAAATGCTTCCACCACTTAAAATGAATACGTTAGATCCATTAGTATCCCATTCGTTTACAGAATAGCCGTATTTTCTGAATGCTGCCAGCAGATCTTCTGCTGTCGGCTCAACCATATCTTTACGGATAGAATTATTGAATACAACTAGTATGCTGCCGTCATCATCATAACTTACATCTTGAACTCCACGGAATTCAAATTCATCATCATCAATAACTTCCCAAAGTGCGTCATCAGAATTTGCATCTTTCTCTAAATCTTCTGAACTAAATATATCATATTCATCAATGGAAGATCGGACATATGACCCCTTAGCTTCATTTTCAAGTTCGTCTACAAATTCTTTTGCCTTTTCAATAGAAGCATAACCAGCGTCTTCTAGTTCGCCATGCGTGTCGTAGACGTTGTATCCGTCCCCACCTCTATCAAGACGAATCATGTACCCTTTGTAACGAACATTTGTAGGAGAAATTCGTCTATCTGTTTTTCTATCTGCAGTTTCTTTTGAAGAAGTTATCTTGCTTCTTTTAGATATCTTCATTGTATTACCTCCTGAAGAAATTTTATGCTATCAGTTATGTATGATCAATCCTTTGTTCAACATTCTTGTTCAGCTTAATGAGATGATCACAAGCATCTAGTATCACAGAATCAGACCATTCTGAATCCTCAATGTCCATGTCGTCTGAATTGAAATAGAATGTTTTATCAATCAATTTTCCATCCTTGTAATATCTTACTACTCCATTCTCCAGTGTTGCCCAAGCGTATTCAGCTAGGTCGTAAGGATGAATTTCAGATATATTTGCTTTGAAATTGCTAAAAAGAGAATAAGAATCATTACATCTGCTAACATCCGTAGAATTGATTCTAAATCTAGTTCCCTTGTATTCTAACGTGTTCCTTACAGTCTTGTCTGACTTGTTTGCTGAACTTTTGATATAACGCTTCATTTGTAAAATTCTCCTTTGTCTTCTTTCCTATACGATAACACTTATATGAACAAAAATGACATGTTTTTCCGGCGAAGGTTAACTGATATATACTGTCATAAACTTTTATGAAGTCTTTTCCGCATATATCACAAGTTAAAAATCCTTTCTTCTTACTCTTCATTTTTCTACCTTCTTGACAGTCCATTTTAGATACTGATCGGTATCTCTATCGCAAAGAGGACAGGTTCCATGAATTTTTTCAAGCTGCTGGTCTGATTCAACAACAGAAGAAATAAATATACCATGGCATCTTTCACACTCAGCGATATAATGATTGTCGATATTATTTTCTATATCTATGTCAATGTCATCTTCTACTTCAGCATCATCAATAGTATCTTGCATATCGTCAACCTTGTCAGAAATGCTGTCAATACTATCAGCCAAGCTGTCTGAATCTTCCTCAGAAGTAGTATCGTCAAAAGACTCGTCAAATTCGTCGCTTTCAAAATCTTCATCTGCAGCGGTTATCTTAGCAGCAGTAATAGTATTTGATTTAAGTTTAGTAGATTCAGATACATTTCTTGATGCTGCCTTTAGAGCGTTTGCAAGTTCATCATCTGGCCTATTTATGTAGATTTCCTTTGCCTCTGTCTTAATTGAATAATAAAAATTAAGCGGGATTTTTTTGCCATTTACATTGAAAACAGCTTTTACATTTTGAATCAAATCCATTTCAATTTCATCTGGATCAAGTTCCATTGAAACTAAACTGGCTTTGTATCCATCATCTTCAAGCCAACCAATGATTTCTTCTATATCGTCTTGGGCTATTTTCTTCATGTCCTCAGAAAGGGTCATAAATATACCTCCTCATTTCAAGAGCTTAACTCATGAGTATACAAGGTTCTCATCAAGATTGTATAAGATTTTTGAAACGTTTAAGTACTCTAGATATGTATGATTGAGATACTCCAAATAATTTAGCTACAGTCTTTTGATTACATTTTCCGTTTTCTATGAAATATTTAACTATTTCTAATTGTTTTCCACTGAATTTAGACAATGCGTATTCGATTTGATCCTTTAGTTCTATTTCTTGGAATCCTAATTCATCATATGAAATAAGGTCTTCAAGACAACTGAACTCGTCACCTTCTAAGCTTTGAATAGGAGTTTGAATTGAAATAGTTGAGAAGTCTCTCTGCTTTGCTTTCTTCAATCTTTCCAGTTTCAAGAATTCTCTCATCATGCATTGATAAGCATAAGTTGAAAACTTTGACTTTGTTTCATCATACTTTAGAGCTGCATAACAAAGCCCAAGAGAAGCTATCTGTACAGATTCATCATATTCATGACCAAATGATTGGCCATACTTATGCACAAATCCATGTACAAGTTGATAATTATCAACTATTAGCTTCTCCTGGGCGTCTGTCATCTATATCATCCTTTAATAATATGTAATTGCTAGCTGATCAGCAAACTGAAGCATGTGAACAAGCGGATATCTTTCATTTGATGTTTGCAAGCAGCTCTCCTCTGAAGGATGACAATACCAGTGTCCCATATGATGAGTAATTGCAAGCTTTTCCTCCTGAGTGAACTTGAAGAAACATCTTGCTACTTCAAGAGACTGCTGACCATGAGGAAATTCGTAACTTCCTCTATTATATGCATCTACCTGTTCCCATTGACCTGTTTCTTGATTCTTTACATTCTTCTTATAACAAGAGTAAAGGTTGATCTTACACCAATCATGTACAAGAGAAACAAGAGCAGCACTTGATAGATCCACATTACTGAACTTTCCTACTTTCTTAAGATCAACGATTTGATTGTAAACCTTAAGCGTATGATAAAGCAAGCCTCCTTCAAATGATTCGTGGAATCGAGTAGATGCTGGAGCAGTAAAGAAATCTGTGCTATCGAGCCAATTCACAATATTATTTACTTTTTCTTGACAAGTGTCAGGATCTTTACCATTCTTATTTGCTCTAATGTAGCAACACCCTCTAAGAATATCTAAATACAACTCCCTTCTAGAAATATTGCTCATTCCGTCTAGGATATCTTGATTAAAAGTTCCAACACAATATTCGGGACGAGAAATCCAGCTGTTGTAATCATTTATCACTTCTTCTTCGCTGAAAACATCGTCACCGTTTACTCCTACACCATAAGGTATGAAGATAGAACAGTCATTTGAAATCATGTGTTCTTTTTCGTCTCCGTTAGACATAGACATGATCCCAATCTCTTTTACATTGTCCTTAATGAATACTGAAACAACTTCTTCAGTATTTCTGATGAACCAATATTTGAATTCAGAAAACGGCTTATAAATTGCTGACATATTGAATACCTCCTATTCTTATGATTACAATAACGATTCTGAAATAACCATAAGAATAGGCAGGACTCCGCAATCCTGCCTACCCTTAAGAAAGGAGGTACTTTATGAAAAACCATGAACACGCCTGGCTGACACCACTGGGCGCTATGGTATCAGCTTATTCCTTGCTTGATAGCTGCTTAACCGCCTGGTTGATACCGGTAGCGGCAAGGCCGGAAGCTACACCAACTGCTGCTGCTGTAATCGGGTCATTTGCTGGAAACTCGGGAGTACCAATATAGAAAGCAGCTACACCGACGATAAGACCGAAAGCACCTACAATTACAGGAATCCACTTGCTGTCGATAGAAGAAGCCTTCACGGCGATACCAACGAGATAAGCAAGAACTGTAATTGCTGCAAATGTTGCAAATTCAAAACCCATTTGAATCATCTCCTTACATACTTATTTGTAATACGATATAAGGTTCAAGTAATCAAATCTATTATGTTTCCCGTATAGTCAAGTAGCTGCTTTTTGCTTGGTAATGTAGGAATCTCAGAATATTTGAAATTCCATTTATCTATTTTATTTATGTTGATAGACTTTTTTCCTTCGCTTTTTAGCTTAGCTATTTGATTTATATCAATAAGAAAGCATCTCTTATATGTAGCAAATAATATTGCTACATATCCAAAAACATTTTCTATTTTCGATCTATCTAGAAGGCTTTCATACTGATAATCAGATATCATTGAAAAGTCAAATCTATCTTCCCAAGTACTTTTGCTTTCTAGATAAATCATGTATGGAGATTTGAAAACTATGAAATCGCATTTGTTTTTACTTCCGTAGAACCCTGAGAGCTGATCAGGAAGTCGCTCAAAGCTGAATCCATCTTCCGGTTTATCTAACCAAACGCGAAGTTTCTGTTCAGATTTCTTGCCAAGTCCATCATTTCCCATTAGTCTTCATCAGGGTCAAGGTCCAAGTCTTCTGCAATGTGATCAGAAATATATGCAACATCTGTATCCATGGAGTTGAAATTCCAATTAAGATCAGAAAACGGGACTTTGTACTCTCTAGTATTTCCGTCGAATGTTTCAACAGTAACATAAAGGTTATCGTCTTCGTAATCAGCTGTAAATCCTTGTACTAAATCTTCAAGATCTAGTTCTAGATCGCCGATCAGATTATGAAGATATCTCTCTTTGTCAATGTTCATTTCAGATGACTTTACATTCTTCATTTTTGGCTTTGATGGAATGTTAGACATGTTAGTTGCGCTGTCTACATCGTATCCACCAAGTTCGTTTATCTTGTTTTCAAGAGCGTTTAAGAATTGCTCTGGAGTGCCATGTGTTCTTTTAGCCATGTTACTCAACCACCTTATTAGCAATATCGTTTATAATAGTTTGAAGAGAATTGTGAAAGTTTTCAGCAATAGCCATTGCATCGTTTGACGCGTTTACACCCATTCTGCTTAGCTTACTCAAGCCGTCAATAGCATAATCAAAATCGTCTTTTAACGAGTCAATCTGATTGTCTAATGCTTCAGACATGTTATCTTCGGAAGCAGCTGTAATTCTTTTTAGCTTTTTCATGATTCACCTCAACTAAAGTCTACAATCTTAATAGGCTTTTCAATTGTTTCAAAGAATTTATCTTTTCGCATATTATAGTTGGATCCGCTATCATTGTACTTTTCAAACAAATCAGACAGAGATCTATCGTTTTTCTCTACATAGTATGCAGGGATGTCCCACATGTTGTAGCTTGATGGCGTTTCTCTCTGAATGAAATGATAAACATTACCACGGTAGAATTTACTTCCCGTTCCAAGAATGCCTTTTCGTGTTCCAATACAATCCTCAATATCAGCTTCCATAAGCTCTCTGTCAAAATCGGGCGCTGTTTCGTACTTAGGATTCCTATCAGTGATGTAATCTTGATAATTAGGAGGAGTAATTTCTTCAAGTAGCATCTTGAAGTCAATATTATTTAAGATTTCAAGCACTCTTACAATCTCCTTCAGATTGCTTATGTTATTAGGTGTAACTGCATTCATTCCAGACCATGAAGAGGATTCTTTCTTAACATCTCCATTTTTGTCAAGATAAACTTTCCAGTCCCATGAAAGAGCCTTATCTTCATTAAACTTGTCGTTTTCGTCAGAAACACGAATTTCGTATGTGTTTTCAAATCTTCCTCTGACATCAATTTCAAGATCTAGCGAAGTATCTCCTATAGCTCCAATGACATCATTTCTTAACTTGTCTTCTCTTTTTTCTTCTTCTGCTAAAAGTGCTTTATATTGAGAATCATACTTAGACTGCCTGCTAGCTCTGTCAGCTTCATATTCAGATTTACGCTTCAGAATATCATCTCGTTTTGTACATGTAATTTTCATTTTTCACTACTCCTTATCTTTTCCAAGTAATTTGTAAACAAGATCTGGGTTGTTTCTAAAATCAAGTTTGTTATCTACAATGTATCCTGCAACATCTTTCTTTCCATATACAATATCATGAACTCTTTCATCTACTGTATCTTTTGAAAGAAGAGTATATATGTTTACAGATGAGTTTGTTCCTACTCTGTGGCACCTATCTTCTGCTTGAAGTTTGTCTGTGTAAGTCCAAGGCTCATCGTAGAATATAACGTTGTTTGCAGAAGTTAAAGTATGAGTTGTTCCTAATGCACCGATAGTTCCAACCATTACAGTATACTCAGGGTTTGTTAGAAAAACCCTCTTATGTTTCTGTCTCTCTGCTTCAGACATAGTACCTGTAAAGCAACAAACTTTATATTTAGTTGATACGAATCTATACAAGGTCCTTAAAGGTTCAACCCAATTAGAAAAAATAACTACCTTTTCACCGCGGTCATGAATCTCTTCTAGCAATTCAAATAGCTTCTGAATCTTAGCGTTATACTTGATGTACTGGCTGTTTACCTTCAAAGACTGGTCAACTAATTCTGGTGATCCATTAACCTGGCGAAGTTTCAAAAATTTCACCATAGGGTTAATTGAATTAGAAATTTCTCCTGCGTGTGCATATAGCTCAGCAGTTACTTCGTCAGCAAGCTTCTCTTGATATTTTGTATTCTCTACAAATATATCAAAATGAATCTTATCCGGAAGGTCTAGTACATCTTTCTTCAAGCGCCTAATCATATTTTGCTGAAGCATGATCTTCATTCTTGGAATATTCTTATAAGCTACTATTTCTACATCACCATATCCACCGTAAACACAAAATTCCTGGCACCATTTGTAATAGCTTGAAAAATTATGAGCGTCTACAAGCTTCATTGGTAGGAAAACATCAGTAGGCTTGTTAACAATAGGTGTACCTGTAAGTGGCAACCAAATACATCTAGAACCTGTTTTATCTTTTATTTTGAGAATCTGCTTTCCTTGAATAGAAGTAGGTGACATATTCTTATGAATTTCGTCAATGACTATCATGTTGATCAACCCTGAATTGATCATTTCAATCAGTCTTTCTGTAATGGGGTATCGTTTTCCTTCTTTCATTCTCAGAGCTTCGACATTCATTATAATGAAATACGGCAATTCAGGTTCGTTTTCATCACCGTATCTGTGCATAGTAACTAGATCTTCGTATTTTTCCTTTGTGCCGCAAACAACGCGTCTTTTCTTTTTTGTTCCTCTTTTCTTTTTCATTCTAGATCCAAGAAGATATCCAAACATTCTTCCGCTTGTATGCTCAGATACTTCTTGTTCCCAGTTATATTTAGATGTGTTGATGTTACAGATTATCAGGCAGTGCTTGAAATTGTTGTAGTTTCTGTTGAAAATAGCAAGATTGATGCTTTCTATTGTATTATGAGTAACAGTAAAATCTGAACAAAGATACAGATGATCTGTTGCTTCAACAGATATGCATTTTCCCGGCATTTTGCCTAAATACTCTATAGATATGAATCGCTTTCTAGGCCTAAATTTTCTTTTTGATGCTCGTAACTTTCGTTTAGACGCTTTATATATTTGCCTTGGATCATCCATTCTTATTGTAACGCTGTAACCATCTCCCATGTATTTTCCGTTCAGCTTAGCTTTGTATGAATTTATTACGGCTAGTCCTCCAAGACTTCTAACAATCCATGCAACATCTTCAGCTAATTGCTTAGACATTGTATCGTAGCAATGAAAATTTTCTTTTCCTGCGTATCCATCAGAATCCATAAGGCCTTGGAGAATTTCAATTCGTTCTTTTGCAGAACAGTATTTGTATTCATCTGGGATTCGTTTATCTCTAGCTTTACACCCAAGTAATCCAAGAGATCTTAATTCGTTAACATATTGATTATTTCTGTAGTTGTCATCTACAACAAAAATGTGCTTATTGATGTTTATACAATAATGATCAGATTTCTCTATTGCTGTATGCCTTATATCGTAACAGTAGTGACGGCTTGCAGCCTGCATAGAATCAAAATACATATTGTCTTCCGGACAATAAACTAGATATCCAAGTGTTCTTAGAGAATCAGGTCTGTTTTGTTTAACAATCAAGTAAGATATATCACCATTTCGAGTTAATTCATAACCTTCTTGAAGGTTTGTTTTTACTTCGTTCAATATGTTAGAATACGAAGTAGTGAATCCTACACTATCACCAGAAGAAATTGATCCGTCCCCTATTAAGAACCCGAGTAGCCAAGGAGATATGAATTTTTTATAACTAGAAGAATACTCTACAGGTCTACATCTAGGAATATACACTTCTTTGTACGAATATCTGCTATCCCTTCTTTTTCTAAATTCACCTGACAGTATTTCACTAAGTGGAGCTGTGTAATAATTGTTGCTAAAATAGAATCCCCAAAGGTGATCTTCGCAGCAGGTTACAGAAGTTTTATCAGAAAAAGTAACTTTAAACATGTTTAATTCATCATGGTAGTATTCTCCAGTTACTTTTGTAGGTTTTCCGTTTGATCCAAAAACATAATCTCCTACATGGATATCTCTTATTGGTTTATCACCGTTAGGACATGGAATTATTGTATCTAATGTAAACGCTTTTCCAAGTCCAGGTTCATCCGCACAGAGAAATCCACTTCTATATCCTCTCTGTTGTCTATCAATAGCATACTTCATGAAGTCAATCTGATGCTGGTAAGGTTTTGACCCATTCTTAACATAGAATGGGACATTTGAGATATCAATATCTGGGATATGTGTAGTTTTACTTAAAGTGTCGTTCTTTCCAATGTCTTCATTACTTTGAAGGTTCACTTGATTTTCAAATCTAGTGCCCTTAAGCTGATTCATAAAGAATCCAAGTTTACTTTTTTCAATTGTCCAATATTTCTCAATAGGGTTCCAGGACTTGCCTGGAACCTTTTTGATCATATCTACTAATTCTGGGTCGTATTTGAATGAAATGTTGTAAAGACTTCCTACTTGAGTAATGCTAATCATATTAAACCTCAGCACGAATGAATGTGTATCCTGCTCTTTTCTTACCTGTTTTCAAACTATCTGATACTGCTGCCGGATCAATTCCTAATGCTTTTGCTGCTTCTGACTGTTTTTCAAATTGCTGGTTTGCCTCTAAACAAACAATTACTGTCTTTCCGCTCAATGGTTTAGAGATACTTCTAATTTCATTGCTGTTCGATAATTCCTTCTTCAAATTGACCAGTGAAATCATTTTATCATTCCACTTGAATTTGCATCCAGCAGATGACATACTTTCCAGTTGATCCACATCATAAATACATTCACGATAGTCTGTTCCCATCTTAGGATTACCATCTGGTCCGATAACAGTGAAAAGCATTTATCAATCCACCTCAATTCTAACATCATAAGAGAAATATGTATTATCAATAACGGTGTAAGGCTGAATAAGATCACTCCAGTCATGATAATAACTTGCTCTGAAGAAAGTTACATTTCGAGGTACACAAGGACCACTCTGAACAATTTCGTTCACAGCATTGATAGCGTCTTCAGAAGGAGTTGTATAAGGAATATTTCCAGCAGGTTCAAACTGGTTAGTAGCATAGATAACATCATAAAGAGAAAGATTACTATTTATCATCCGGTTAACAATTACGCTTGCAACTGTTTTCATACATTCATAAGACTCTCCACCGGCTTCCAAATAAACAAGAGCAGAAAAGTCTCTTTTTTCTTCTTCTGTGAGAGAAACAAACGGTTGAATTGTTCTATTCATTTCGGATTCATCTTCGCTGTTATACTCTACTTCATTGAATCTATATGTATCATTTGCAAGCTGAACAACAGGATATTCCTTCCTAGGAGGAATAGTTGTTTCAGTAGCTAAAGTATCTGCTGTAGGATCTGTTACCTCTGTAGGATTAGCGTTAGAAGATGCTTTTAGTGTAAGCATATGAATAAGAATTGAAATCATTCCAATCACGAAAACAACAAAAGCCGAAATTCTCATTTTCTTCATATCATTTGTCTCCTAATTTATTGAAATACAGTAAGTAATAATTACTACACTTATAATAACGGTTCATAAAAAAATTAGCAGGGCATCGAAAGATGCCCTGCTTTTATATCATCAGATGTTCTTAATTAGTTGTGATAAAGATCGGAATTCTTAAGAACACCTGTTACACCTGATAGATCAGAATTGATTGTGACGCAAGGATCGCTATTTCTGAATCCACAAATGTAAAGCTGACTATTCTTGACCCAAGAAGGAATTGACTCACCGCCAACCCATCTAGTTGTAGACGACTTGATCTTTACTCTATCGCCTTTATTGAATGTTTCAACAGAAGGGGTAGAAGGGGCTGAAGGAGCGCCTTCTATCTGAGAAGCATCAACCCAACCATATACGCTCGTCTGATTATCTGTATGAACAAGGTGATAAGGATGTGATCCGTTTGCCTTATAAGTTATCTTTGCAGGACCTGCCTTTAGGCCAGTAGACGCAGGAGAAGAAGCATTTGCGCTTGAATAGTGATTACCACCTTTGAACCTTACAACGTCACCAACATTGTAAGAACCGGTTGACGGAGTAGATGGCTTAGCTTCTAGCTCTTTGATTGCTGATGCATCAACCCAGCCATAAACAGAAGTTGCACTATCTGTGTGAATAAGGTGATAAGGATGCTTTCCGCTCTTGTAAATAGCTGTAACCTTAGCCCTACCTGACTTTAGGCTGGTAGATGCAGGAGAAGAAGCATCTGCGCTGTAGTAATGAGAACCACCGAGGAAGGTAACTATATCTCCAACAGCTAGATTACCTGACGGTACGGGAGTCGGATCAGGCTTTGAGGAACCTAAGATAGCATTTACTCTATTTGCAATATCGCTGAATCTTGCTTTTAGATATGGACCAGGGCATCCAGTAGCAGCGAACCAGCAATGCATTGTAAGGTTACCAGTTTTGTCTCCAGTGTAGTTCAGCTTCTCAATTCCATTACGCTTGCAAATATCTGCGCAAAGGAGGATCAGCTTCTCATATGCAGCAGAGGAAACAGGCCAAGGATCACCGTATGCACAGTTAGCTACCTCGATTGTAACCGCCTTATAATCGTTTGAAGGACTGGACGAAGTCCAAGCTCTATCCTTTTCTTCAACATACATTCCTACACGACCGTCAGAACCAATACCGTAGTTCGCTGATGCTTCTCTTGTCTGAAATACATTTCCACAAGTTTCTACAGAAAGGTTACCAGCCATATGATGAATAGTGATAACAGTAATCTTACCAGAAGGATTGTATCTAGAATTTACTCTACTTCCACTCTGCATAGGGCTGATTTTGGTGTAGTTAACTAATGAGCTATTTGTATAATTTGGCATATTACTCAGCCTCCTCTTCTCCCTTACCTCCGGTGAACTCTTGAACAGCACTTTCGGGAAGGTCATCAACATTCTCAATCACAGGAGCAGTTGTGTCCGGATTGATTTGATCAATAATCTTTTCGTCCATATTTAATACCTCCACATATTATTCGCAACTAGATTATCTAATTGCGTTGATGGCTGACTCTTTGACATAACCTATACAATAACCAAATCCTGAATTCATGTAGTTAACTTTGTAACCGCCTTCTACTTCATTCATGACCTTTAGGACACCTTTGTACCTAATAGCAACTCCTTTGAAATTCTTGTTTCTATAGACCATTACTGTTTTACCTGATGTAGACATAATTTCGTATCTAATCGGTTCAACAGGTCTCTCATAAATTGGAGTATCTACAGGTTCTAATTTATCTTCAGCTTTGATAGGTTCTGAGATAACAGGAGCTATATCAATTTCAGGCTTTGATACAGAATTATCTTCTGCATTCTCATTGATTACAGGATTTCTCTTCGTTTCAGATAGATCGATTGAATCTACTTTAGATTTCGGCTTAGGCCCCGGTTTCTTTCTTTCCTTAACTTCAGTGGCTTGATTTTCTGTTTCAGGCATCAGTAGCATCCTCTCTATAGTTTGGTTTTATTTCATACCAGATTAACTTGGTAAGAATTCTTATTCTTGCCCTATGTGATTCGTCATCAACGTCTTTGTAATCATATACAAGGTATCTATGGTTTAAGCTACTCCAAACCGATGACCTTACACATTTACGAATTTGTTTGTCATCAATAAGCTCCAAATTTGTATCAATATATTCTTCAATGATAGCTTTCTTTGTATCCCAGTAAGATCTTCTATTTTCATAATCAGGTTTATGCCCGTTTAGTACCCATGAAATTCCTTCTGCATTAGATATTTTGTTATTACAGTCTTTTACTCTTTTTGCAGCAGCTTGACCTAGTTCATAAACAGCTCTATAAACATTTCCGTTACATCGTTCAACCCAAACTCTGAAATTTTTGTTATCTTCATAAAAGCTCATTGTAAATTCTTCAACTTATTTCGACATTTAGGACCTACACCATATTTGATTGACTTAGGTTGAATAAGTTTTCTTCCGCATACAGAGCAAACACCACAATGGTAAATTTTCATTCTTTTATTTTTTCTTCTATTGTTAGCTACTTGAACGATGTACTTTGCTCCTTCATAAACAGGATTGCCTACACCGAAGTTAGAATTTCGTGTCTCTCTGAATACATTGTTTCGCATCATTCCTACATAGAGCCAGCAATCGTCTCTCATCCTTGCGTAAACAAAGATGGTAGGCTCATCAAACTTATCGTATCTAGGAAGGTTAAATGCGTATGTTTTATACTTTTTGGTTTCAGGGTTTTCAAGAGTCACTACTCCGCAACCATTATTTATGTATTCGTGAAGAATAGAAGTATCTGTGATTTCGCAGGAAGAATCTTGATATGTTCTAAATTGTTTTCCATATGTTCTATTTCCTGTTTTCATATTTTAACCTCCTTGAAGGTATTGTATATCAAATACAATAACGATTCAAGGAGGCGAATTTTTCAAATGTTTTTCATTTTTTGAAGAGTTTCGTTAACTCCGTTCTCTAGAACTGAATTATATATTTCTTCTAGACCAGGAACTTCAATGTTAGCTAATTGGCAGATGTCTACGCATCCTTGCAAGTAGCTTTCTACATGATCGTCAGGAATATTCATTATTTTTCCAAATAACTTTCTTCCAATTTTGTCCTTAATCATATCAGATAGATCTAAATCTATACTATTATAATCATTTGTATCAGTGCTACAACGAATTACTCTTTTCATATTAAACAACTCCTGTATTCATCATGTATGTCTTGATCTGAATGATATTATCATCTAGAATAGACTGAATATCGTGTGAGAAATTTGCATAGTATAGCTCAATTGTTGCAAGCAATGTTTCTAGGACAGATTTAATTGAGCACGCCCCTTGCTGATTTTGATCGCAAATGATGCCTATCTGGCCTTGAAGTAGGTCAATAGGATTAGGCGTACAACAACCAGACACCTTTGCTATAGTTACAATATTGTGAATCCAATACCTTATGTCACTTGACATGTAATATGGATCTAATCTATTCATAGAACTATCAGAGTAGTTCGTTGAAAGATAATCTAGATTCAGAGTAGCTACATAATATCCCTTAAGCAGTTCAGCAAATGGGTTGAAACTGGGCATATCTTCGCTATCAGCTACATCTAGTTGTCCGTCAACTGTTGTAACTTCATAACATTTAGGAGTTTCGCTTAGAAGAGAAACAAAGTCATCGTTGTTTACAACTGCAGTCATATCTGCAAGCGCTGAAACCGTATTATAATTCGCCATAACAGACTCTAGATTTACATGAACATCTGTTCCTGACGTAACTTTAGATAGCTTCATAAATAACTTTGAAGAAGAACTTGCGTCATCGGTATCAGATGACTGATTCTTAGCGTCTTCATCTTCATTAAACTCTTCCATGTTGAAATCATCTTCATTGTTATCTGCATCTTCAAAAGCTTCACCATAAAACTTATCAAAGAATTCAGTGATCTTATCATCCATCTGATCTTGACTGATAGAAGGATACGATGCTTTTTTCCCATCCTTGGACTTGATATACATGTTGAATCTACCCTTTCTCTCAGGAACGGGTACAACCTTACACTTAATTACAGTACCCTTTCCGCTTGTAGCTACGAAAATGATACCACTGCCATAATTCTTTCCATCAACTGGCTTGGACTCTTCTACTTTGATTCCTCTCTTAACTACCTCATTGATTCCATTTCCTAAGTACTTGGGCAGTGCTTTAAGCAGTTTAGCGATGATTCCAGCTTCTACATTTTCCATACAAACAATCCTTTCGTACAAATCAAAGAGCTGATCAATGTTGATAAGACACGACCAGCTCTTTGTTCATAGTATTTATCTTACTTCTTGCTAGGCAGCTTGCGAACGGTCTTACCAGCAGGCTTTCTATTAGTAGAAGCAGACACAGGCTTCTTTTTCTTCAGCGGCTTGCGAATAGCTTCTAGAACTTCTTCGTCGCCTTCAGCAGTAACAGTGAAAACATCTTCACCGACAGTGAATTCAACAGAGTTACCATCTTCAGCTGTGTCAACATCGACAGGCTGACCAGTCACTTCTGCAACCAGCTGCGCTACATCCTCTGCCTCAAAAAGAAGATCAGTTGCATCAGGGGCAACATTTACATCTTCATCAGCATCAGGAGTGTCATCGACAACATCCTCATCCATTTCAGGCTCCATCACTTCGGTATCAAGATCGTCGCCAGCAGTTACCTTCTTAGTGTTTTTCTTAGAAACAAACATGTAAGAAACTCCTTTTCATAAAATTTTAGTTCAAAACAACAAGTCTACTTTTCTTAGGCTCAAGTTCACCTCTTATAGCTTCTAACTCTGCGTTAGCTTCTTGAAGAAGTGTATCACCGTCAAGTGTTACATTAGAGCCCTCAATTGTATATTTTGACCTAGATCTGCCTAACGATATTTTTGCGAATGCTAGGCTCATCCGGACTAAGTAGTCAATCCAGGTTGTTCCTTGAATTTCTGATACATCCTGCAAATCTGGAACATACCGTATAGTTACCATTGCAGGTAATGGATCTCTGTGCGTAACGTATACTACTTGATTATATGGATCATATTTCCATTGAAAATCAGTAGAAATTGTGTTACGTACTTGAGCCATTGCTAATTCAGACATTATAGGATCTATGTTGATTGAACTTGTATTGCCTATCGTACTATAGGCATTTACAGCGGCAGCAACCTGGAAAACATTACCGCTGTCTATGTTACTCATTGTAAGGCCTATTCTAGGATAAGCAGCTTGAACATTGAGAACTTTGTTTGTATGGATATCTTGCTTGAGCAAGTCTATTCTAGTTTGAAACGGGACAGTCTTTTCCACTGACTGACGAATGTATCTTTTCAGCTCTCTAAATGCAATCAATACTGCTTGCCTTAGATCGACCTCTTCTACATTCTCGTTAGTAGGAAAGCCCAGTAAGAATCCAACTTGAGCAGTTACTTCATCCATCGTCATATCTTACTAGGCCTCCTCTCTATCACGCTTTAACTAGTTCTTGTCTTGTTTTATCTTCTGTTAACTGGAACTTGTATCCCTCTGGAGAAGTAAGTTCATATCCAACTGGGATATAGATATGTGTCTTAGATAAGAAGTCTTCGTCTGACTTACCTTCTTGCTTAGTATATTCTACAAGTCCAATAATCTTAACAGTGTCATCAGCAATAGTTACTGTAACACCATCGTCATACTCAGGAGATAAACCGTAATGAGCATCAAATGCTACATGACCACCGGATGCTTTTACAGTAGTCCCATTCTTCATAACAACGTTTCCGAAGTTATTTGATAGAATGTACTGAGTAGAAAGCTTTCCAGACAATGTTACATTATCTAGAATCAACTCGTCTGCGAAGTTCTGAATAAGAATAGCTAATTCTGGAGAAGATGTTTTTACAGTTCCGTTCTTGATTAGAACTTTTGAACCCTTCATGAATCTCAATCCGTTTGAATAGCTACTATCAGATCCGACAAATGGAGGTACGCATCTTAGTTCATGCCCATTTAGATCAATAGTGATGTTTGATCCAGCTTCTGCCTGAATGCCACCTTGGTAGACATTCTGGGCCAGCTTGATATAAGCTCCTGACGGATTAGCTGAAATGGCTTTCTGAATAGCATCTTCTCCGTCAGAAGCTGAAATATCAACCTGACCCTTTACGTAGGGTCGACAGTTACCTCGAAGCCCTGACCTGCAAGAGCACGACCAATCTCTTCATACAGCATCTTGTCCTTGTAGTCATCAGTGATGAACTCATAACCAGCATTCTCGCCGGAAGCAGCTTCGGCAGCCTTAGCAGCTAGAATAGCAGATTTGCAAGCAAGCACAACACCAGGATGGGCAGAAACTTCACCCAGGAACTCAGCCAGATCCTGAGCCATCAGGAACTCACCCTTCTCCCAAATGTTCTTGGAATAAGCGGTGTCGCCTGCCTGGTCACGGAAAGCCTTCTCATCCACGTAGGACTGACCTAGAACAAATTCAGGGGCAATGGGATAAGTAGGAATAGACGCCTCAACCTTAACAGGCTTGGTGAACTTAATAGTAATCTTGTAACTCATTTAGATAACCTCCAAAATGATTTATGTGATCTTTGTTTTGTATTAACTTCATCATATAACGAAAGATATAGTATCCTTCGCCTATCACATAAAAATATAAGGTTCACCAACAGTAAACATTTTGATACTTGTCAATAAATGCTTCCGCTTCATCTTTAGTATCGAAAGTCATACGCTTCCATGGTCCGTGCCGTAGTCCGTATTTATCCTTTGCCGAATAGAAAAGAAAGCAGCCAAACTTACAAATATAGATTGTTACACCTTTGTATTCGTACGACTTGTTTTCCATATTACTTATCTGTCAGATTCTTTAGATGCTTGTTTGTGTTATGACGCTGAACGGCTGCAACAAATTCGTATCTGTTAGCATCGCGTCTAGCTCTGTCTGCAATGCTGTTTGCTCTTTCCTGAGCATCAACCATTTGCTCCTGAAGCTGATTGTAATAAACCTCCTGCTGGAACCTCTTTTCATCAATTGCTCTCTGCTGATCTCTGTCATAGTTTTCAATAGCTCTATCTACATCGAAGTTAGAAGAAGCCATGAATTCTTCAATGTATTCTAGAATAGGAAGTGTTCTATAAGCTGTAGGAAGGATTTTGGTCTCACCATAGATACGAGAAATTTCTCGCTTGTCATGAGTGATAGCCGCTTTACAGTTAGCAATATCATTACGTTTCTTTTCTTCGTACTTAGCCTTGTTAATCTCGTATCTAGGCATCAAGTCATTCTTCCATTCAGCCATGTCCTTTTCATACTGCTGTTTAGCTGCTGAAACAAGACAATTATAATCATCATCAATTAGCTTCAACTTAGCTTTGAATTCATAAGAATTTCTAACTCGCTCAACATCAGCCTTTTTCATTTCACGATACCTAATTACGTATCCAATAGTAATGGCTACGTGAAGAAGCAGAAAAATAGGTGTATCAAATAACTTACAGATGCCAAGAAAAATAAGAGCTGTAATAGCCCAAAAGTAGTTGAATACCTTCCAGTTGAACCTCATGGAAGACTCTGGCTCAGGGTATGCAGGCTTGGTATATGTCTTCAAAACAGGTTTTGCAGGAGGATCGTAGCTGCTCCATTCAAGTTCATCAAGTGTATCCTGCTGCCATTCAAGATCTGCTGTAAGATCACGAAGCTGCTTAATGGTAGAAAGTTGTTCTTCTCTTGTCATAACAATATTTTCCTTTCGATAAATTTTGATAAGTTATTTCTATTTACATTCATTATAACGATTTTTATTTATTCCACTGACATGTTATTGTGCCTGAATCAAATACCTTATACTTCGCATTTCTTATAGTGCGGACCGTCACAATAAATGTCTATTTTTGTTTTAAGAACAAACTCCTTTCCGCAGTATGCACATTTTCTAGTTAGCTTTTCCGAATTGTCGTTTCTAACTTTCTTAGCAAGTACATCCGCGCATTTCCTTGAACAAGTGGTTTTAATATAATCTGGTTTGCATAAATATTCAAATTGTTTTCCGCAAACGGGACAATTTTTTGTCTTTGGCTTTCCACATGTTCTTTGTCTATATGTATTAGGATGAAATGTATCTCCACATATTTCGCATTTTCTAAAAATAGTATCAGGCACCTTTATGTGTCCTCCCATATACTATCACCTCTTTAGTACAATAACGATTCTGAAAAAGAAATGATATAGTATAATACAAAAAAAATAAACCCGGCCTCTTTCGAGACCGGGCTGTGATAGATGATGAAGTTTAATCCTAAGAAGGATCAGAAGGTTCCGAGGATCTTGCCCTTCACGCAAGTAGCGGGGTTGACAACCTTGCTTGCGTACATCGTTGCGTAGCCCTGCTGAGCGGACATGTTGGCAAGACCAACCACATCAGTGTTGGTGATAGGCATATACTCGCCGAACAGAGCCGTGTTCTTTCTGATGTCGTTACTCTTGCAGCACATGACCCAAGAATCAGGATCGTAAGAAGGATTGACGTAGATCTCGAACTGATCAAGAGTACCGAACTTGTAAGGACCAACGGTGTCATCGATGTTGTCACCTTTGAAGCCGTTGATCATGCCGATGTACTCAGCTGCGGTAGTACCTACCACTAGACGGTTCGGGCGAGTCATGCGGGTCTGCTGGTAGATAGAAGCAGCAGCCTGACCCAGCTTCAGCTTGAACATGTTCAGGTAATCAGAAGGAACAACTGCACCAGACAGAACAGGAGAAGCATCCCAGTTGAAAGCGGGCTTGTAAGAAGCTGCCTGCATCAGCATATCCAGGCAAGAGGTGTTGATCTCAGCGGTGATCTCACCAATAGCTGCTTCCTTAGCCATATCAGCGATGTTGGAACCATATTCCTGCTGAGCAGCAAATGCAGAATAGACACTCCAGTAGCAAGCGAGCTCCTTAGCCTCAGCGACCAGATTGAACTCATCTAGCTGCAGGTAACCCTTACCCATCTTAGCACCGTACTGGCCATTGGTGTCAGGACCAACAGTCTCATTGTCGTACTGATAAGTAGCAGTCATGTCACCTGTCAGTGTGCCAATCTCGCCGGTAGCATAATCAATGGTTCCGGACTCTGCCTGAGTATCGGCTTTGTACAGCTTGCCGTCACCCTTATCAACGAACACTCCCTGAGCACTCTTAATGGTAACAGTGCCAGGCAGAACAGGAGTATACATCAGCTGACCGTCAACCTCTTCGTTCTTCACCACCCGACCAGTAAAGTTAGGATCAACACCCTGGCGGTTAGCGAACGGAGAAGACATCACGGTGCCAGCCTTGGTCTCACCCTTGGTGTTCTCAGCAATGAACTTGAAATAAGGAACCAGCTGCTGACGAGAACGCATCGCAACAGAACCGAAGATGTCAGTTACAATCAGCTTC
>UMGJ01066172.1_pt1 | contig 27628 bp, 24 predicted proteins | sample 1965221 | NCBI WGS metagenome assembly UMGJ01 (sample SAMEA4836067, study PRJEB28245) | human gut metagenome | biome: gut microbiome; material: fecal sample | place: Denmark | collected 2008
CGCACACACAAGGGGTGTCGGCGGAGGTATGCTTTGCTGAGCCTCTGCCACCTGCTGCCGTATCCACGCTTAGCGGCAGACGGTCGGTCTGGGTGCAGAGGCTTGTGTTCGTCGCAGTACGCACCCTCGGTCAGTCTCGGACAGCCGGGATGCTTGCACGGTTTCAGTGCCTTCCTCGGCATCGCCGACACCTCCTTCGGGCATAACAAAAGCCGCTGCGGTAATCCACAACGGCTCTTTGCATTCTTTTACTCTTCTATTATAACACATATTGGGTGGCTCTGCAAGTATTCAAAGGGGTTCATTGCGGCTCATCATGAAGCATTTTTTCAAGTTCGAGTAGTGCGTCTGCCTTTCTGCGCTTAACGGTCGCAGTACTCAAAAGCATCTGCTTTGCCGTTTCCTGTGTGGTAAGGCCATGTAGAAAAATCAATTCCAGCACTTGACGTTCCTGCGGATCGGGCAGTGACATCAGCGTATGGGTAATCTCCAACTCGAGTGCCATGTATTTTTCCCGCTTCTGCTCCAACTCAGTCTGCATTTCCGCAATCTCATCGAGGTACTTTACAAAACGCGCCTCAGTTTGACGATTGGGACTGTTATACTCTTCAAAGCTGCAGCCGGATATGCGCATCGCTATATCATGCAACTCGTCTATCTTGTGCCGACAGTATTCCACTTCCTGCCTTGCTGTTTTAATCTGTTCCAGATATTCTGTTACCGTCATGGCCATTGCCCTCCTTATTACGCTTTCTTCTTCTCAATACGGCATTTATTGCTGGCAATAAACGAGTCACATTTGTATTGATATTCTCTGTATCAATACGTATCAACTCCCATTCCTCACCGAACTTCTCGCAAATAAGTTCATCGCGAATTGTCTCGTATTGTTTTTTCTCTTTTCCATGATATAATTTTCCATCAATTTCAAGTATCACTTTCATTTCGGGAAGAACAAAATCCACGACATAGTTATACACCTTGACCTGATGATGCGCTTTGACCTTTCTCCTGATAAGTTCCAAAGTTACCATTACCTCTTCTGTACTTTGAAACCAACCGCTTTTTCCGATATTGTCCTGAACCCACTGAATTCCGTGTCTATATTTTGAGATATCTGTAATCTTCGACATTCTTTTAATTGCACGATTCAAACAGTCCTGCTGTTTGTTGGATGTCTGATTATGACTATCAATAAGCATTTTTCGACACGCTGTGCAAGTATATTGAAGCCCAGATACATAATTCCAGCTTTCTACGGAAGCTCCACATATGTGACACGGCGGGTAGTAAATCGTGAAGCCATTTTTCTTGCTTATCCGGATATTATCAGCAAGTGCCTCATAATAACTCATGCAAATGCCTCCTTCATTGTTGTGATCAGCGTTTCGCCGTTCAGGTCATTGGCTAATAATTCAAACCACTGCGACCTCAGAAATCGCTCTGCTTCATTGATGCCGTCCTTGTTTTTTGTGATAAGGGCGGCTTTGTAATCCTGCAGGGCTTTTTCTATTACGGCAGCGGCAAGCAGTTTATATCCCATAGCATTCCTCTAGTTCCGCTTTGACCGCATCCATCAGGGCTGATTGAGTTTTGTCCTTATCCTGCAATGCTTTCAGGATGCGTTCATCGACAGTACCTTTTGTAACGATATGCTGTATGACAACGGTCGCGGACTTCTGTCCCTGCCGCCACAGTCGGGCGTTGGTCTGCTGATACAGTTCCAGACTCCACGTCAGCCCGAACCATACAAGGGTGCTGCCGCCGCTTTGCAGATTTAACCCGTGTCCCGCCGATGCAGGATGTATCAGTGCGACAGGCAGTTCACCTTTATTCCAGCGACTGATGCTGTCGGGCTTATCCAGTGTGCTGAACGGGATATGAAGCTGATGCAAGCGCTCCGATATGCGGTCGAGATCATGCCGGAACCAGTATGCGACAAGCAGCGGTCTGCCGTTCATGCTTTCGATAATATCCTCAAGGGCATCCAGTTTCCGGTCGTGTATCGGAACGACCTCTCCGGAGTCATCGTATATTGCACCATTCGCCATCTGCGACAGCTTATTGCTGAGACTTGCGGCATTGGCGGCAGTGACTTCGCCGTTCGGCAGCGACAGCACCAACTCCTGCCGCAGGTCGCTGTATTTCTTATGCTCCGCTTCGGAAAGCTGCACGGTGTATTCGCTCATGATCAGTTCCGGCATTTTCAGGTGGTCGGTCGCTCTCATGGAAACCGTGATGTCGGATATCTTTTCGTATATCGCATCTTCCGCACCGGACAGAGGCTTATAGCTGTACACGATCATGCCGTTCCGCTTATCGGGCTGAAAGTAGGTATTGCGGTACTGCCCGATAAAACGTCCAAGCCGCTGTCCCATATCCAGAAGGCGGAACTCCGCATACAGGTCCATGAGTCCGTTTCCTGTCGGTGTTCCCGTCAGCCCCACGATGCGCTTCGCCTTCGGTCTTGCCTTCATGAGAGCCTTGAAGCGTTTGGTCTGGTGGTTTTTGAAGGAACTCAGCTCATCAATGACGATCATGTCAAAATCGAACGGCATCTCATCTATCAGCCAGCCGACATTCTCGCGGTTGATGATATAGATATCCGCCTTCCGGGACAGTGCCGTTTTGCGCTCTTCCGCTGTGCCGACTGCGATGCTGTATGTCAGCCCTCTCAGGTGATCCCATTTCTCAATTTCCTCCGCCCACACCCGTGTTACACGGATAGGGGCTATCACGAGAACTCTGCTGACCTCAAAGCTGTCGAACAGCAGGTCATTGATGGCGGTCAGCGTGATGCTCGTTTTTCCAAGTCCCATCGACAGCAGCAGTGCTGCAATGGGATGGTTTTTTATAAAATCCGCAGCATATCTCTGATAATCATGCGGTCTGTATCTCATCAATCATCCCTCCGATCTGAGAAATATCGTCAAGCACATACACCTTGAAACCTAACCGCCGCAGGAGCTTATGTCGGGAAAGTTGCAAGGCTCTGGGCTTTTCACCGGGTGCTTTCACTTCAACAAATGCTATCTTCCCATGCGGCATCAGTACCAGTCTGTCTGGAACTCCGCTGAATCCCGGCGATACGAATTTCAATGCGATACCGCCGGAGTCCCTGACTGCCTTTCGGAATGCCTGCTCGATATACTTCTCATCCATTTCTTCACTCCAATCTGAAACAGCGGTACAGAAAATCCATATACGCGCGTATTACGTGCGCTTTCGCGCGCGGTTTCTTACTATATATTCTTTTATTTGTACTATAAAGATTTAGTTGTATAAGTTGTTTCCGTAAGGAACGTTTTTCCTTGCACCACGGGAATTTTGAATGAAACAAGTGGAGTGAGACAACCTCACTGACCACTTGTTTCACGATGTTGTCTCAGCCTTTACGGGTATAGATGCGCTGCAGACCGTAAATGGGAAGCCTTTTCTTCGTACCATTCTTTTCCCAGCCGCTGATGCGTGTCATGATAGCGGTGATCGCATAGCTGTCCGCAGGCTTGATGTCCTCCTTCAGCTTTCCGAAGCACTCACACCAGATCTCAATGTTCGATACAGTCTCACGGTGCACCGAGCCGACAGGCTGTGTGGGTTCATCGGGGTTCTGCAGGAAACTGCGGCGTTTGTAGATATCCATCGTATCCCAGTCGGTAGGCAGAAGCGTATCCAGATAACGGATGACGAGCCCTTCACGGTCATCCTGCTCCATTGCCGCAGACTGCTCCGTCCTTGCATAGCTTTCAAGTTCCGCAGGCAGGAACAGCGGTTCCCCCTCTTTCACATACACAAATGCCTCTGCCCACATCATGTCGATATCGAATTCTGTCAGATCCCACGGCTTGTACTGGTCGCCGCCGGGAACTCTGACCGTCCAGAAGCGGCGGTTTCCGGTCACATCACGCAGAAATCCGTTCTCGGAATTGGTCGTGCCGAAGAAAACACACTGTCTCGGATGCGGGGTGACACGTCTGCCGAAGGAGGCACGGTACTTGTCATCCTGACGGGAAATGAACGCCTTTACCTTATCGATGTCAGCCTTCTTCATTCCGGCAAGCTCACCGATCTCCAAAATCCAGTATCCCTGCAGCTTTTCCGCAGCAGTCTTGTCGTTCATATCGGAAAGGTTCAGGCTGTCGGAATACCATTCGCCGCCGAGTTTCCCGATGAAGGTCGATTTGCCGATGCCCTGCGGTCCGTTCAGCACAAGGATATGGTCGAACTTGATGCCGGGGTGATATACACGCTGCACAGCGGCACACATGATCTTGCGGGACACCGCCCGGATATATACGTTGTCATCAGCACCGAGATAGTCGATCAGCATAGTGTCGATACGCTCGATGCCGTCCCACTCCGGCAGACGGGAGAAATACTCCCTGATTGGATGATAGGAACGGTCATCGGCAGTCTTCTGGACGGCGATATCGTAATTACGAGCCGAAAACGTACCGTAGCTGGCATCGACATAGCAGATAAGCTGTGCGTCATCGGCATCACGCCAGAAACGAGCAGGATGCTTCCACGGCACTTCGCCGCTGATCTCCATACCGTCCGCCAGTTGATTGAACACGATGCTCCGCAGATACTGGTCATTTTCCATGATCAGGCGGATGTTGTGCAGGCAGTTCTCCAGAACGCCGTCCTTATTGCGGCGCAGGCGTTTCTTCCAGTCATCATCGACAGGGGCTGAGAAGTCGCTTACCGCTTCCGCAAGGTGCTCTTCTGCCGCAAGCAGCTTTACAGCATCAAGGCTCATTGCAAACTTGCACATCTCCCGGTAGGATGCTTTATCATCCAGACTGCCGAATTTGTGTATGCGCACGATATCAAAGGCATTGCAGAGTTTCAGGTATGCCGGGTCTTTTGCATGGTGCGAGTACACGAACATATCCTCCTTGATCTCGACACCCGCCATGCTGTGTGCGGTGATGAGATGCCAGCGGTTCTCGTTATCAGTCGGATCATATACATCAGACAGGAATTCCGACAGGGCTTTGCTGATCGGGAAAAAAACTCTGTTGAACAGACCGACAGCACCTTCCTTTTCCAGAGGATTCTGCACCTTCTGCTGCGTGACCTGATTCGCCTTGCTCTCACGGGAAGAGGTCGGGAGCTGTGTCGGATCAGTCCATTCCGGGTGTGCCGACAGGATATCATCGGGATCAAGCCACGCCTTGTCCACTTCCTTGAACTCAAAAGCACCGTTCTGCGGACAGGACGGCCAGTACATAAGCTGATTCGGCTGATAGGAACATTCATCAAAATAATCAATGCCTATCATCTCAGCGACATACCGAGTGACCGCCACGAACTCCTCCGGTGTCACATCCCGTGTCATCGGAACAAGGATACGTGCTCTGGGGTTCTCAGGCGTACTGGAATGCGTGGTATACAGGCAGGCGGTATACGGCATCGTTGTTTCAAAGTTATCCATGCATTCCCGTGTGAGTCGGTCGCCGTCAAAGGAGAGGATAGACCTCTTTTCAACGGTATCGATCTTGCGTCTGCCGCCCTTCAGCACACCGCCGACAAAGCCGCCGTGGTCTTTTGCCGCATCACGCTGTGACTTCGACATTTTGGCATATTCCTCGGCGGTTTCCGTGGTTCTCTGCGGAACACGCAGGCGTTCCTTGAGGTCATCATAGCTGATGGTCTTATTCACCCATTTCTTTGCCTGACGGCTGTTGCCGTAAGCGATAGCAAGTGGTCTCATGTGCATTCCTCCAAATCAGTAGTAAAATAGCGTATCGGGATATGCTTCCGTTTCGCACGGTCAATCTCCGCCTTCATGCCGGGACTGATATAACTGCCGAAAACCCACAACTCCGCACATTTACTCAGCGGTATGATATTCATGAACAGCGCGGTATCCCGTTCTTCCGAGATATCATCATTCATGAACTGCGTGAAATATATGTGCGGTGTTATGGGCAGGCAGTGCATATCGACAGCAAAGCGGCTGTATTTTCGTGCGTTCTCAGTGTTCTTCTCCGTATCTCCGGCATAGGGAGAGCAGATGTAGACGATAGGTCGGAAGGCGGCAGCTTTCGCCGCAGCCTTCTCTTCCTTCTCGATACGGGTAAATGCTTCATATTCGGTGGGGCTGTAATAGCCCTCGCCATTATATTTGTCTGCCATTCAGCCCTCCTTGATCTTTGCGGCATACCATTCCAGATAGCGTTTTCTCTCGTGGTAGTCCGGCACAGACACAAGCAGTCCGATATCGACCTTCTGCAGCGTTTCAAGCAGGTCAATCTGCTCCTGCGTCAGGTACGGGCGGATGCTGGTCTTCTTTTCGATGCCGTGCTGGATTCGGAACTGCTTTGCAGTCATACCGAGAACGATGCGGTTGAGCATATCGCACTCGTTGCTGAAGTGATAAGGCTTCGGATCGTCTTTCAGTAGGCGGATGTTTTCGGTCAGCAGCGGGAACTCCTGTCTTGCTGAGACTAGCGTTTTGATGAAGGCTTCCATTTCGTTGAAGCGACGGATATACAGTTCCTTGAACTGCGCAGCCCTTTTGCCGCGATAGCCCATAGCCAGAAAGACGAAGCCGTCACGAGTCATCACATAACACGGCTGCTTATGCCCCTGTTCGTTGATGTATGTCGACTCCTCAAAATTGAGGAGTCGGAAATTCTCCGAACAATCGAGGTTTCTAATGTCACGAAGTACCAAATCGTGCCTCTTTTCAAAGAACTGCGCCACGAAACGGCTGTCCACTCTGACCGTGTCCTGCTTGTCAACGAACACACCGAAGTCATCCATAGGAATTAAAGTCTGCATAATAAAAACTCCTCTCGGAAAATTTGAGGTATCCCTCTACTACTTCATTGGAAACGAGACAGCCGTTTTGACGAAGAGTTCGTTAATTTTTCTGGTAGAAATCGCATTCGTACCCATCAGCCTTGAGAATAAGTCCTTTTGCCCATGACGGGACTCTGCTCATCTGCTCACATACAGCATCCACTGACATACGCTTATCTGCCTCGATGATGATCTCGTCATGCACCGTTGCCACCATAAAGCAGCAGCACAGTGTCTGCATACTGTAAAAGAGCAGGTCACGGGCGATCGCCTGCGTGACATTCTCTGCGATTTTGCCGGAGAAGGTTTCAAGCCTGTCCCACTTCTTGGCGGTATTCAGCCCCATGTATGTGATGCACTTGCCGCCGAATTTACTGCACCCGATCTTGGGTTGAGCGTAGGCAAGCCGCCTGCCGGAAGGCAGTGTAATAAAAAGCATACCGCCGGTATATGAAAATAACAGGCCGTGCGTTTCCTGCACCGTTCCCTGAGATACAGCGGTGATTGCAGCCTTTTCCAGATTGCGCCAGAGCCGGACGATATTCGGGTTTGCCGCCCGCCACGCATCCACCAGCGGTTTCAGTTCTTCTTCCTTCATGCCGGATTCCAATGCGCCCATACTGATCAGCGCACCGACACCGCCGCCGTAGCCGCAGGACAGCGTTGCCTGCTTGCCTTTCTGACGCAGTTCCGCATTTTCGCCATGCTTCTCGACTTTGCAGTGAAACATACGGCTTGCGGTCGCACAGTAAATATCGCCGTTGTTCGCAAAGGTGTCCAGCACCCACTGTTCTCCGGCAAGCCACGCCAGAACCCGGCATTCTATCGCTGAAAAATCGGCTACAACAAACTTGAATCCCGGACGGGGAACAAAGGCGGTTCGGATAAGCTGAGACAGCAGATCAGGCACATTGCCATACAGCATCTCAGCATCCTCATAACTGCCGTATTTGACTGTATCCCGTGCGACTGCTAAGTCCGGGATATGGCTCTGCGGCAGGTTCTGGAGCTGCACGATCTTGGAGGACTGCCGCCCAGTGCGTGACGCGCCGTAAAAGCTGAACATACCGCGCACTCTGCCATCGGAGCAGACTGCCGCTTTCATCGCCGTGTATTTCTTGACCGATGACTTGGATAACTGCTGCCGTAGTTCAAGCACTGTCCTCACAGGCTCTTTGGCTGTTTTTATGAGTGCGGCGACCTCTTTTTTGCTGAGGGAGTCCGAAGGATATCCCTGCTGTTCGAGCCAGTTCAGGAGCTGATACACGGAATTCGGGTTCTCAACTCCGGTCAGGCGGCTCATTTCCGCTGACAGCGTTGTCTTTGCCTGTGCATCGATGCGGAGCGCAGCATCGGCAAGGGCTGTATCTACAGCAATGCCGCGATCGTTTATTTCCTGATCCAGATAGAATTCCTCCCATACAGCATCGGGGACAGGATAGCGTGAGAGCCGTTCATCAATGGCAAGTTCTGCAACAACATCCTGCCGGTTATATGTCTTGAATGTTTCCCACTTATCCGGTGCATCAGAGGGAGCATGGAACTGCGGAACGCCGTCTTCTTCGGCATAGGGAATGCAGAAGTATTTGATAAGGGCTTTTCCTTCCGGCATCTTCTGCTGTTCCAGTTTCAGCGCAGCACCGGCATCTGCCAGTGTAGACGGCAGCGCAAGTGTCCGGCAGTGGATCATGGTGCAATGCCACCCACGGGGAGAGAGGTAGTCACCGACTGTATCTTCATTGATGCTGTAACTGCGGAAGATATGCGGATAATAATCACGGAGATACCGTGACAGACAGATGCGTTCAAAGTTTACATTATGGGCTCGTTTGATGACAGTCTCATCGATAAGCGCACGAAGGATATCTTCGGGAACGGTATCCCCGGCGGTGAAGTCATACTGCTGTACCTCGCCGCCGTCAACGGAAATGCCCATAAGCGTTATTGCAAAGTATGGGGAATCAGCATAGCGGTATACTCCGGCCTTCGTCAGATCAATATCACTGCGGCATTCCAGATCAATTTCTATACATTTCATATCATCACATCCTATAGCAATAGAGCCCAGCCGCATGGTCGCAACTGGACTCCGGAGTCAATTAGCTGAGGAAATCGTCCTCAAGGTCTGCAAAGTCATCCTCTGCACGGCTGTGACCGCCGAGGGGTTCGCCGTCTTTGACCTTCATGAGGTTGTTCAGGCCGCAGGCGATGCCTTTTGCCGTCTTGGTCGCATATGCGTAGAAATTGATGCTTGCACGACCGTAAACGCCGCTGTACACCTCAGAGGTATCGATGATGGGCTGGCGGTCAGCATCGACCACACCGGGAGCGGTGATAGAGTTGGCATTCACGAAGTAGCTGTTCGCATAAGCCGGATCATCGGGACGCTCGGTATCTCCGTCCCTGAGCGGAGTTTTCAAAGTGCTGAGCGGCGGAACGCTCTTGCTAGTGCCCTTGAGCTTGCCTGCACCTTCCTCATAAGCCGCCTGAATCGCCGTCCTGATCTTCTCGATGGTAGCAGTGTCGCTCTTCGGGATAATCAGGCTGACCGAGTATTTTGGCTTTGCGCCTTCCTCGATAGCCTTCGGCTGCCACACATTTGCGTAGCTCCAGCGGCACACGCCAGTGATCACCTTTGTCGGAATAATCTTCTTTTCCATAGTATCAGTCCTCCATAAAATCGTTTTTGGCTGTATTCCACTCCGCCCTGCGGTCGGAGATAGGAACGAGTGTCGGTTTGCCGGGTGGCTTGTGGATCAGACCACCGAGCAGTTCTTCAAATTTTCGCTTGCCGAGCAGCTTGGTCATCGCAGTAAGCCCCAAAACCTTATGCTCATAGGGATCAAAGCCTGCGGCGGTCACTGCATCTGCAACAGCAGCTTCATCGGTGTATTTGCGGACGGAACGCCCCTCGACCAGTTTCCACTGCGACCAGTGCTTTCCGGAGAGAGCCTGCTGCATCGCATAATCCTTGATGTCAGATATCCAAGATGTGAGGTCATCTGCCTTCGCAAGGATAGCCTCTATCTCATCATCGGTCAGTTCCGGCGGCATTGCGAAATCATATCTCGCAAGCGCAAGGTTGTATTCAGCCCGTTTGCAGCAGGTCTGCTTGACCTTGCAGAAGCGACAGTGTTCACCAGCGCAGAATTCACCTTCACCTGCGAGGGCGAGTGCAGCGGCGGGTTTCAGGACCGTATCGCCCCACCGGAGCAGTTCTTCCACTGTCTTTATACAGGTATCACAGTGGTTCAGGCGCGGCTGAAAGATTGTCATCTTCACCTCAGTAAATTCATACAGCGAAGAAAATGCATCTATCGCTCCGAGGCTATAGCACATTAGCTGGGTATTATCCTGCGCACTGACTTCGAGCTGACCGTATTTCAGGTCACATATATGCAGCGTCTGATCGGAGATCAGCAGAAAGTCGGCAGTACCGAAGCATCCTTCCGCCCAGCGTTCACAGGATACACGCTGTTCAACAAGGACAGTAGGATCGCAGCATGAGGCACGGGCGGCTTCTATCTGTTCCAGTACAAAATCACGATACAGGTCGGTTGCCTCAGCCATTTCAGCATCGGCGCATTCCGGTATGGTGACATTCTCGCCGAGAGCCTGCCTGATTTTCGCCTCGCCGATGGAATGCGCGAGGGTACCAGCGAGAGCATAACTGCTGCCCGTATCCGGTGCTTTCGCATTCAGCATAGCTGCGGGAGGACACGAAATCCACATCTTACTAGCTGAAGGCGGCAGGTTGGAATGTACGTCAGGCATTCAGTCCACCAGCTTCCTGCAGGAGTGCCGGATACTCGGCGGGATCAACAGCACTGAGCTTGTCGCCGCCATGCTTCTTCAGCAGTTCCTTGACCTGCGCAGTCTTACCCGCACGGGACAGTTCCGACAGAACAGCACGAACCCGCTCAATGGTTACGGCAGGCTGCGGTTCAGCCGCCGGAGCATCGTCCGTTTCGCCTGTGGGCAACTCCTCAAAGGTATTGAGGTAGTTCTCAGTGGTCTGCTGTGCGAACTTTTGCAGCACGGCAGTGAGCGCATTCAGCGCATTTACCAGTTCCATCATCGGATCCATGTTTCATAGCCTCCTTTGTCAAATTTTTTGCCAATCGTTTTGATACGATGCTGATCGCAAGCAGCGTATCCACAAGTTCCTGAGTCTTTGCATTCACGGTTTATCACCTCCCTCTACTTTCCAATGGAAAGCTGACGGTCGATTTGACGAAGGATTTTCAAAAAAATTCTTCAGTCAGCGTTGCAGTCACTTTTTTCATGCGGGAGAGAAGCGTAGTGCGCGGAATATCCAGTTCCTGCGCAATCTCTGTGTCCGACAGGCCGTTCTGACGCAGTTCAAAGGCACGAAAGATACCCGGCACAAGTTCGTCCATCCTTTTTATAAGTGTTTCGAGCAGAAGCTGATCGGCTGCAATCTCCGCTGTATCCGATGCTTCATCGACCATTCTTTCGAGCATGGTCTCCTTATCGCCTTCGTCATTCGTGGCCGGGCAGTCGAGGGAAAGCGTGTCCCCAGCGCGGCGGTACTTACAGGTGCAGCAGTCCATGTCGCAGTAGCGGTAGTTTGCCTTCGGGCAGGCACAGCGGCCATGATTCTGCTGGGTGCGGCGGAATGCGTTGATATCACGGTAATAATCATCGTGGACTTCCTTTGACACCTCAATCGTTTTGTTCATCTGTCTCAGATAGATTTGCATAAAAATTCCTCCATTGACGTGAATGGAGGAATCGACCGGCTGCAAAATGGGCGCAAAAACCCAGACCGCGATCCTGATGGATTTCTCCATTCGGATTGCGGCCGCCAAGCTCAAATTGACAGCCTATATTATTCAATTGCCCGTGCAGACCGTTGAGCAGCCGGCGTCAGCCAGTACGGGTAGCAGTTTTATGTCATGCTCAGGACAGATATATTATAACGCATGAATGAAGTAATGTATAGTCTATGTATATTACATTACTTTTTACTGCTTATTAGCATAAAGCTCTTGTGTTTTATTCAGAAATGTGGTATAATGAATGTGTTGCATTACTATTCACATTACTTTTTAGGCATAAAAAAAGAGCCTACTATAAAGTAGACTCAATTGTAACGAGCTAGAGGGGAAGGATAACATGATTGAACAAGAGAATTTTTTTACAAGTAACATTTTTTTATTTGACTCATATAGTAGCGTATGTGAAGAAATACTTGTTTCATCAAACATTAGTCAGGAACCCGAAGTAGCAATAAAAATAAAAGTAGATAAAAACCGTCCACTCCATTTTGCATTTGGCTCTAAAATAGGATTGGTTCGATTAAACTTAGATGGTTCTATCGCCGAGGGTAATATTCTTGGAAAACTTGTCTCGATCCCCCCCAATAGCATTCACGAATATATGGCTTTTTTTGATAGAAACGGCTTTCTGTTGCCTATTGCGTATGACAAGTCTGAAATAATAAGTATTACGGAATTACAAGCATTAGTAGACAGACTCCATGCTACAATGGTTTTATTATCGACTATTGCAGACACATCTATGGCGAGTTATGAAGTAATAACCCGAATGATTTTTTACCACCTGTTTGCTCCAATTGTTTCTATTGAGTTTAACAATGGAAAGTATAAATATCATTCTGACAGGCATCTATACCGAACTTTCCTCGAAGAACACAAGTATGCACCAAGAGATGAACGGCTTAATGATACTTTTAATAATGCAGATTTTACTTTTTCTGATAGTATAGCTAGTTTTAGTTTAAATGCAGATTTTGTAGATTCTGTGCTTAATGGTAATCCTTCTGATTGTAAATATGAAACACCAGTATTTCAAAATGTCTTCACCGCATATTGTGCGTCACGTGACGGAAAAGCTAAAACAATGCTTTCTATTAATGATTTCATATTTCACTTCTTCTTCGATGTTGGAATAGTAGATTATGTTGATTTAGAAATAATACACTATGTTAATGATGAGGTACATCAAGAATCCTTTTCTGACAAACTGAAAATAGCAGCAATTAATACGGCAAAATATATAATTAAAGAAGAATTAGAATCAAATCTCCGAAGGGTTCGTCCAACATATAACACATCAAAACTTGAACCCACATGGAAAATTGATTCTTTACTCAGCGCATTGTATTTCGGTCTTTTTTATATGAAGCCTAATTTGGAAACATATCGCCGCTGTGCAAACCCAAAATGTAGAGAATTTTTTTTAGTTCCAGTTTCATCAAGGAAGAAAAAATATTGCTGTACTGCTTGTATGAATAGAACCATGGCCGCCCGAAAACGTGCAAGAGATAGAGTAAATGCGGCTCATGAGCAATAAAAGATGACGGAGAGACTCATGCCTCTCCGTCATCTTTCTCTTCTAAAAACGGTCTCTCAATTGCTCTGATTAATTCTTCCTTATCCGAATCATGATTGCCATCATAATTTATTAGTAAATATCGGATGTCAAAGACAATGCCTTGAACACGTTCATAGGTTTCTGGACTGTCTGGGTGATCAATCCAATCTCCGACTGCTTCAGCAACATTTCCAAATAGCCCATCAATCGTAAACTGATTATTAAATCGATTATAGGGCATAATAAAGGCATTAAAAACCTCCGCGCCTTTCGGAACTCTTTGGTTTTTTACAAACTGCCCATATGTTATCTGTTTGTTAATGTCAGATGACTGTGGTAACAATCCAGAACCGTATTGTGGAAGGATACCATATCTGTAATATTTTGCATCCAGAACATAGTATTTCCCGCCATAAATCATAATTGTATCAGGTTCAAGCGCACTTGCTGGTTTCCCCTTGTTTTTTCCATAGCGTTCCGTCCAAAGGCCATGTGGGAAATAATCATCTTTATTTGATACACCGAAAACTCTATCGATAAGTCCTTCCCAGACTGTTTCAAATTTATCAGTGCCAAAATAGAACTGCTTATCAATAGTTTGGTTATCTCGAAACTCGATCATCGCAATCATGGAACGGAAGAGTTTCTTATCATTATCATTGTTCGTACAACCAAGCTTTGCATTAATGGTCGCCAAGAACATATTCTTGTCAAATATAATATCTGGCTGCTCTGGAGAATTGGTAGTGTATAGCCAACCGATACGTTCAAAGCTTTCATACACACAATATCGATGGATGCGAGTTATTAATCGATTCATGTCTGGCGTATTTACGCGTACCACTTGATTCAAAAAAAGTAAAGATCTTCCTTGAACCATAGGTGTCTGAGTTTTTATCGTTCGTCCCCAATGAGTCTTCCCTCGTTTATCAACCTTATATGTGGGTTCTGTTTCTGTATAATAGCTGCCATTATGATCCAAATAATAGTTGATAACATTTAGGTACGCTTGAATCGGAAAGTCAACGGATTGAGGTGCCGTGAATTTATCCATTTCAAGTACACGATCTGTTTTTTCAGTAAAAGTTGCGAGAATTTGAAACAGATTTTTTATATCGCACCGCAGTTCGTCATCCGTTGCAGGCAGTTCATATCCCATAGGAAAATAGATCATTGCATTGTTGCTGTCAGCTTTAACACCGACAAAACGATCTCCGTCTCCATTTTGATTGACATGACAGTGCTCTCTTAGAACAAAATGCTCACGATCTATAGCCATGAACTCACCACCAATCCATTACGCATTGCTCTTGGGAACAAGCGAATAATATATGTTCTCTTTGAACACAAGGAATCTGGCATTGCCAGTTGAAGAAACAAACAGTTCTATAACATCTTCAAGGCTCTTAACCTTTTCCAGATCAAACACATCTTCTTTCGTAAATTTGAATGCATCATCCCACAGATATTTGAGAACCTTTTCCGCAAACCGACTGCTCTGTCTCTCGTTACCCTCCTCAAATCTGAGATCACCTTCAGAAATAAAGTGAGTTCCAAGACGTTTATCCTCAGAAGATGTCATACGAATATTCTTGCCGAGAATAAGGGCATTAATCTGTGTAAAGAACTTTTCCCAAGTCACATCTGTATCAAGTATTTTTGTTTCAGCAAAGCGTTGTTCATCAGTTTCGTCATGGAATTTGTTCTTAATAAGACGCATACTCCATCTTCTTTGAAATGCAGTGTCAAGCGTGAATACATTCTGGTCACTGGTATTCATTGTGCAAAGAATGCACATATTGGACGGAATAGATACTTTATGGCTGTCATTCAAATAAACAATTTTAGCAATGTCAGCATTCGTGATTTCATATTCACTTGCGCCATCATTGTCTCTATCGAGCAGTTGAAACACATCACCGAAAATGGCGGGAGCATTTCCACGATTGACTTCTTCAATAACAAGATAGTACATCTTATCCGGATTGATATAAGCTCTGCGAAGAAGTTTTGTAAACGGACCCGCAGAAAATTCATAGCTTACGCTGCCATCATCACTAACTTTCGGCAAAATCTGTCCAACAAAGTCTGAATATGTATAGTCAGGATGGAATACCAAGCGTTCCATACGTGTCTCGTCATCGCAATATTCATGTTTTATTGTCCATGACTTTCCGGCACCGGGAACACCATAAAGAATAATGTTTGTACCACCCTTTACACGAGGCGCAACAACTTCGTCAAGACCGATTTCCTCGCGGTCTTCGATTGAGACGTTACGGCAGTATTTATGGAACACTCGTGCAAAGGCTACGTTGGTGATCTCACATTCTTTGACAAATGCATTAATCTGACCGAGGCGACCATATGCTGTATCATTCGGAAGTATCTTAAGAGCTGTCAGTACACGAATCTGCCAATCCTTATTATAGAAAACAGGGATAAGAGTCGGAAACAGCATATGGAAGTATTTTATCACCCACAGACTATCAACGAGATCAGGTATGGCAGAGTACAGTTCAGTATAAAGAGTTAAGTAGTCTTCAATAGAATCTACCGGAAGCGAATTCTTGATTATTTCTGCGCCCTTAACCAGCCCATCTCTAACACCGGTGCCTTTGATAATGGCTTCGTCAAGTGAAAGCTGCTTCGGGTTTGCACGTGTTCCAGAAGTCCACATTGATGCTTCCTTATCAAAGAACATCGGGTACTTAAAGGCGTTACCACCTTTCACACTTCCGAATAATTCAGTGTTCCGAGATACATATTCAAGTTCATGGCAGAGATTATCTGAACTTGCTCCAAGAAAAAGTGTTTTGAGCAGTTCTTCGCCTGTCAATGCAGAAAGAGTATCGGTACCAAATCTGCTAGTGAAATCGATGTACATTGCTGCCGCTTCGCTGTCATCGGCAGCAAATTCTTGAGCCTTGTCACGGAACCATTCCGGAGAAAGAACCGAAAAATCCGGAGTGGTATTCGATGTTTTTACAAGTGCTCTCGTAAATGTATAGTTAAAGTTTTCATTTCCTACAGGTTTATCCATAATTACTGTACCTACCAATTGAATATTTGATGGAATTTTAACTCTATTAAGCTGGAGTACCCTTTCTTTCGCGAGTAAGTTGCTATTCAGGAAAGAGAATACCATTGCATCTAATATTGCATCTTCAGACCATCCATGATTATTAGAACCTAGATCATCTACTCGTTTAAGAAGCGGGTAATATTTTCCCAATAGTTCAGGAAGTTGGTCTTCCTTTATATGGTTAAGAATAACAAAAACATTTTTCTTAGGGTTCTTGAATGCTTTCAGTAACGCTTTTTCAAATATCCCGGGGATAAATTTGTGATCAGTGGTTTCACCGCATAGTATATCCCCATCATGATACTGAAACACAAATGAATTATCGCTTACTCTTCCCAAAACAGCATCTTCAACCCATTCATGAATGGTAAGATCATTCCCATCAGTGAATACAAATAATCTTAGAGGTTGATATATTGCACTAATCGTCTGAATTTGATCAAGATGCCTTTGACTGAGATTTGCCCCTAAGTAATAAAACACTTTACCGGTTTTGGTATCACGTTCGCTTCTTAGCAGTCCAATGTTGGGATCGGTGAATATATTGATTATCTTACAATCATTTACAATATTGCTTAATTCCCAATTTTCCATTGTAGAGGAATAATCATAATGAAATTGTTCTCTATTATCCCTTATCTTTGCAACAGCTTCTTCAAATGTAGAAAAAACACCTCGATTTAAACCGAACATGACATAGCATATTTCCTCCGCCGTAGCACATCCGAGTTCAAGTATTGTCTTAAACACAATTTTAGGCGGTTCGACATCCGTAGTTGAATCTTCGGCACCGCAGTTATTTTTACCGAACGAATCGAATATTACGCTTTCAAAAATCAAGTCGATGAATTGCTCTCGGCAATCGTGAAGTATATAATACCGGTGTGCGGCATCAGCCGCTGTATTTTCGCCAATATAATCAACAACTTTGCTGCCACGGTGGGTTAAAACGAGATATTGTACATCTTTCTCATCTTTATCGATATCTACGAACCCAAAATACCGAGGAAGCTTGCTTTTATTGTAAGGGGTACGGTTCTCTTTTCCAGATTTTTGTGCTGGCAGTCCAATAAAAGCAGCCATCTGTTGCACAAAATCTTTTCTTGAAATCCTGCCACTGTTATAATGTATAATCTGTATGGTTTTTAGAAAGAAACTGATATTCATACTAGATTTATCTATTGTTAATTTACCTATCATAATGGCCTCCGACAATCAATGCTTCTACGGCTCTTCGTATCAACAATGGTGGTATCCCTTCACCGATAACTTTACGGATTAAAACGTCATCCGCCCAATCTGGAATATTCCAATCAAGAGGCAGTGATGATAGTATCAACAGTTCATAAATCGTAAGCGCACGAGGATCAGAATACACCCTTTGGGTATCATCTTCGCTTTCAATTATCGGTCTGCCGGGATGAACCGTAGAAAATGCAGATATTACGCCACTATTCTGCATTATAGTAGTGGCTGGTTTCTCCCAGAACATACGCATGTAAGTTCTAGGAGCTCCCTTAATTCGTCTCCCTTTAGTTGTCGGGAAATAAACCTCGTTCTTAAACGCTGATTGTCCCGATGGAGTATGAACCATCCATTCAACTTGTTTCCAGCTATGGACTGGAGGATAATGCCATTTTGAAACAGCAAGTCCGGCAGCTTTTTTCTTTTCATACTCCGGAAATCTCCATCGTTCAGTTTCTTCTCTTAACAGTGGATCAAGTGAGGGCAAGCTACCGATTGCTTCTCTAGCTGTAATAATGTGCTTGTCTTTTTTAGGGAATTCCCATAGTACATTCTCTTCTTTTGAAGAAAGCAAATAGATATAGCGTTGCCTTGATTGTGCAACACCATAATCCATTGCATTGACAATACGATTGTCATTAAAGTTGTAAAAAGCCTGCAACTCACGCTCAACATATTGAGGAATAAAGAATAGTTCTCCATCACAATAGATTTGAGTGTGCTGTTGCATAGGAACATTCTCAAAAAGGACAAATTTAGGCTTGATCCTTTTAACCGCTTCAATTGCATAATAGATGAGAAAATTTCTTGGATCCTTGGGGTCTTTTCGCCCAGCACATGACATTCCTTGACACGGAGGAGTTGCAATTAAGAGGTCAACTTTGTTCTTTATTGCGGCTGTAACAACTTCCTCAAATATAGCGGGGTCTGTGATATCTCCATTAATCATATTCACTTCAGGATAAAGATGATTATAAAAACGGCTACGTTCTGGTACAAGTTCGTTAGCAACAACAACATCAATCCCCAAGTCCTTGAAATATGTTTCTGCTATACCAACATTCGCAAAAAGCGAAACCGCTTTGATTCTGTTCTTAAATGCTATGTTCGCCATTAATAAAACGCTCCAGTTCAATAATTGCGTGCTCTAATAGTTTTGGTGGGATGCCTTCCCCTAGGATTTCACGAATCACATTGCTACTTGCTCCATCAGGGATATTCCAGTCATCCGGTAAAGAGGATACCCTCATTAATTCAAAAATAGATAGCACCCTCGGATCAGACCAAAGCCGAATTTCTTCATCAGGTGAATCTATAATTGCTCTTCCCGGATGACCATTCTCCTGCGAACCTATTCGACTTGTATATTTTGTAACTGTGTATGCCGGTTTATCCCACCACTGTCTTTTATAAGTATTTGGATACCCTTTTCCTCTTGTTCCATCCGCAAGGGTAGGGTAATACTTTTTATTATTCCATGCTGAGTTTCCTTCAGGGGTATGCATCATTGCTATAACATGTCTGTATTTATGCTTTGGAGGATAATGCCATTTAGAAACAGCCAAACCAGCTGCTTTTTTAGCTTCATAATCTGGGAATAAAGCTAGCCTTTCTTTCTCAGTAATATCTGTAACATCAGGGTCTAAAGATGGTAAATCGCCAATAACATCTCGCATAGTTGTAATATGGGTTGAAGGTGACGGGAACTCCCATCTCCAATTGAATTCTTTTGAAGCAAGAAGGTATACACAGCGTTCTCGCGATTGAGCAACTCCATAATACATTGCATTGACTATATTATTGCAATTAAAAAAGTACTTTCTCCCCAATTCGGAGTGAAGATACTCATCAATTAAAATCCATTCTCCATCGATTTCAATCTTCGTTTGAAGAATTTCCGGGACATTTTCAATTATAACAAATTTGGGGCGGATAGCTTTTATAGCTTTAACCACCTCGATTATTAGTCTGTTCCTAGGATCATCTTTTTTCTGCAAACCAGCGGTACTCATGCCTTGGCATGGCGGTGTTGCAAGAATCATATTGCACTGCTCATTTTTTGCAGTTTGAATGATATTTCGGAAGACTTTTTTGTCGGTAATATCTCCTTCAATCATTGTGGTGTTAGGGTATAGATGCCGATATATCAAAGCACGTTCATGTAATAATTCGCAGGCAACTCGAACATTGACACCATGTTTTTCAAAATATGTTTCTGCAACTCCGGCACTTGAAAAAAGAGATAAAGCTCGCAATTCAAAATCCTGTTCACTCATCAGTACCATTCTCCTTTATTCCTTCGAGTTCCAAAAGGGCTGAAATATTGCAATCAAATAAAGCACATAATTTTTCAATTGTCTCAAAGTCTATACGAGTGGCCTTATCATGATATAATTGTGTAACTGTAGTTCTAGCAAGCCCTGTCTTGGTATGAACATCTTGAATAGAATATCGAGCCTGTCCCATTAATGTTGAAAGGTGACACCGCATATTATCCCTCCTAAATCATTACATAATCGTCCTACAATACAATAGCACAAAAGTTGTTCATTGTCAATAGGATTGCATTCATTTTGAGCATTTTTTGTTCAGTTGTTCAATCCGTTAGACCAATAAGATCTTTTCTTATGTATAACTATCAAATACTGCATTTGGCGAAGATATGATAGAATGCCTAGAGAGAATGTGCTTGCCCCATTAGATAAGTTGCGAGCTATTGTATCAACGAGCACCCTATAATTCAACGAACAGCCCCAGTTCGTTGAATTATGCACCCAGCGCATTCTGTGTTCCCGGCGACAGGGCAAAAAAATAAGACCTCATCGGTCTGCAATTTGCGAAAAGCCCTGAAATCAAGCCTTTTTGCGGTATTCCTTGTATCAATCTCATAACTGCTTTATCCAAAAACGTAAGCTGGGACAGCTTTTTTCGATATTCCTGCAATCTCTGTGCTCTGGTTTTTGCCACCTTCAAAGCCTTGATTTCTTCCAGTTCTGCCTTCAATTCATCGAGGAAAAGCGGATCGATAACCTTGTGGATATTTTCAAGACTGGTGTAGTGCATTCCGCCGCTGCGGCGTGTTTCCGGATTCAAAGTCGATTCAAACACTGCACCAAAAATGGTTGGTGAGATCTCCGACCAGTCGAATCCAGCACTTGCCTTATTGACCAGCAAATCCACGATTTCTTCCGTAAAACGAGGAATCTCAATGTTTTCGTCTGCAAACAGTCCGCCGTTGACGTAGGGGAATGCAGCAAGATCGTCTTCCATGTAGGGGTCACGATCTTCCGGCTTTGTGTCCAGTACCCGAAAAAGCTTTATGATTTCCTCTCTTACCTGTTTTGGCTGAAACTGCTTGAGATAATCTCCGAACATTTCATGCTGTCCAAAAATCCCTGCATCTTCTGCATACAGACAGAACACCAGCCGAACGCAAAGCATATTCAAACTTTTCAGCGTTTCCTCAGATTCCGGATTCTTGTACTGTTTCAGAATCGCATCGTACAGCTTGCCCACCAAATCGCCGGCTTTGAGAGAAATTTCCATCTCTTTTTTCAGATTCTCGTTGCCTGTGTCCACAAGAAACTGCAAGCGATAGTATTCTTTCGGCAAATCCTTCAAGAGGATCTGTTCCGGTTCGCCATTCGGCTTGTTCATGTCATAGATCAGGAACTCCGAGAAGTTGCAGGTGATAACCCAACGAGGGTGCTTGTCCACAGGCAGTTCAACGATGTATCGTTTTGCCTGCTGAAACGGATTCAAAAACGTACCATCCGACTGCTTGATCGCTTTGCGTAAATCTTTGCCAAGGCTTTTTTGCTCGATCATCACCTTTGTACTCTCGATATAGCCATCAATGAAACCAGTGCTTTTATCAATATGTACCTGATCTTCAAAGCTGATGAAGTGTGTGGCGTTTTCGACTCCGTAGACATTTTGCAGCAAGTCAATCCAAAACTTCTGCGACTGCCCCTTTTCGTAACCTTTATCTTTCCAGTACTCCGCAAATTCCTTTGCAGCTTTCTTCTGCTGCTTTTCTGTAATATTCATAGTTGTGCCTTTCTTTCGCATAAACTATATTTATTTTAGCATATTTCACTAATATTTTCAAGTCTTTTTTAGAAATGTAAATCGCAAAACAGCAGATGCCTAACACTGATTCTGTAGACATCTGCTGTTGCTTTTGCTCATGAAGTCTTTTGATTGTCGCCAGTCTTCAGTGCTGATATGTTTACAAAGGTCGTTTAGATACTATTTGTTAAAAAGTCTAGAAAAAATCTGATCGAATATTTTTTCAAATAAGATGGTTGATACAAAAGCTACAATTGAGCTCGTAAAAGAGACTAGCTTTGCGATAATATTTTGACGTGAATAAAATTTGCACATTATAATATAAACTAAGAAACCAATCGCTAATGCCATTACAATTGCAATTGCAATTATTAGTTTCTTTTGATTCTGTTTTCTTTTAATTTCTTGGTATTCAGATTCTTGTGCAAATTTTTCTTTTATCTTTACAATATCCTTTTTCCAATCTTCATCTAGCCATTTCATAATTCCATTTCCGGGTCTTATTCCTAAATCAGCTAATTTTTCTACATGACCACCAGAGTTTGAATTGACTGTTTCATGTCGTAATTTCGTTCGGAGTTTATATAATGCCAAGGATATAAATGTATCACCGACATTTAAAGAAATTGGATTATCTGTTGGATTTTGAAGTAATACCATTAAATGTCCACAGTACAGAGGTCCTATCATTGTTGAAGAAAAAACAATTCCTTTTGCAACAACTCCTACTTTTGCATGAAATGTTCCTCCAAATTTACTATTTAAAGCAATCACCTCCTCTGTATATACAACTGTTGTTGTATGTGGCACTAAGGTAATAATATTTTTATTACAAGCGAGTGAAGCATGATTGTATTGTCTCGTTCCATTTTTGGAGGGGTTTAATGTCCAAGCTTTATCGCTAAGCTTAAGATTTATTGAGTTTTCTTTTATATTATCTCTTGTAAAAGGCACGATGTATATACCCTTGCCTATATATTTTTCTATATCAATTTTACTTAGCAAATAATCTCCCCCTATTTATATAGTAATTTCATTCAAATCATTGCTTACTATTTTCAGTAAACAAAGTTATACTTTTTTGTAAGCCATTTCTATTTTAACACATTTCACTAATATTTTCAAGTCTTTTTAGAAATATAAATCGTAAAACAGCAGATGCCTACCAATGATCTCATAGACGTCTGCTGTCACTTTTGCTTATGAAGTCTTTTGATTGTCGCCGCATTTAAGCTGATTATTCTTGTACCGACTTTTTCGGAAAGCAAATCATATTGCACAAATTCTTTCTCTATATTTTGTACAACACGCCCGTTTTCTCAGAAAAACACACTCATTTTTCCCATTTTCCCATTTTTCTCGCAAGAGAGGGGTACCCCAAAAATGCTACGCACTTTAACCAGGTCACGGTCAAATCCGCTTTGAACTCCCGAAAAATCAGGCAAAATTTGTAAAAGAAAAACCACGTAACCACACTATATAACGTGATTACGTGGTTTTCGTAACCTTTCCGATTACGTGTTTTTATGTGGTGGAGGCGAGGAGAATTGAACTCCTGTCCGAAAACAATTCCACATCACTTTCTACGAGTGTAGTTTACCAATTCAGATTCCCACGCATCACCGCCGGTAAACAGGCTGTGATACGCGGTAGTTCAAATCCGATCCTGCGGTGTGAACAGGCCGCCGGAACGTTCACCACTGCAATGATGCCGCAGCGCAGACCGTGGTACTTCTGCGGGCGACAGTAGCTGACTTAGGCAGCTACCTGCAGGCTCTTGTTAAAGCTTACAGTAAAGTTCTTTTTAGCGTTTAATTTTAAACGTGCCGTTGTTTTAAGAGATACGGCAGCCTCTACTCGCTTATGATGCTTCATCGTCCCCGTCGAAACCGTTACGCCCCCATTTAAGCGTAGTGCTCCTTTACGGCACGGCGAATCTGTCTTTGGGCATCCTGCTTAGCAGCTGTCTGACGCTTGTCATAAAGCTTCTTCCCCTTGCAAAGTCCCACAGAGACCTTTACTCTGGAATCCTTAAAGTATAACGCAAGCGGCACCAGTGTCAGGCCATCCTGTTTTACCTTTCCAAACAGCCGGTCGATTTCCTGATGATGCATCAGCAGCTTTCGCACACGCATGGGATCCGTCCGAAACAGACCGTCCTTTTCATAGGGAGAAATATGCATGCCTTTTACGAACAGCTCACCGTTTGCAATGTCACACCAGGCATCTTTCAGGTTTACATGCCCCAGCCGGATTGATTTTACTTCATTTCCCTGCAAGGCAATCCCGGCTTCGTATTTTTCCAGAATAAAATATTCATGGCGCGCCTGACGATTGTCACAGATCTGTTTTGTGCCTTTTGTACGCATGCGAATCCCCTGCCTTTACAAGTAAAATAAAAAATCATCCGATTGATTTTTCTTATTATATCACATCTGTGATTCGCTGTCAAGTGACTTGCTGTCGAAAATCCAAAATCAGAAAAGTATAGTCCGGTTGACTTTTTATGTAAAATGATATACTATTATAGTATAAACCATAGCGCTTTTTCGCATCCGCTCGCCGCAGCATCTGCACAAAGGAGAAAAACATGGCATTTATCTTTCAACTTTCAACCGATGCAATCCGCACGAAAATGTTTGATTTCATAAAACCGGTTTACCGGAATACATGGGATTTCAAAGTAGATTTTATCAACTGGACTTACGGTGTCTATGAGGGTGAACATGATTTTTTTATCACCTATGTCAATTCCGACAGAGATGATGACAAATATGTTATCCTCACTGGAAATGACGAGATTTTCTACGTTTCCGCTTACCAATACCAGCATACACTTTCCGAAGTGCCGGAACAGCTTGCACCGTACCGGGAAACCATACAAGCCGGCATAAAATTCTACAACAATCCCAAAGTGGCAGAAAAATTCAAGAGCAGTTTTTCAGAAGAACAGGAAAAGAAGCTCCGCGAAATCACCGAAAACATGAAGGATCAGTGCAGACCGAATTTCGTGATAAACAGCTATGAAGATGCTGTGCAGCTGTTTCAGCAGGAAAATTTCAACTTTTCCCATATTAGCCGAATGTACAACAAAAATACCGTTGCTGCCTTTGAAAAATACCTGCCGGATGAGAAAATGCGTTCGATACGCGGAGAAAAATACAGAGAAATTCTTGCAAAAATCTCCGATTATCCGGATACATTATGTGAAGCAGATTACACGCAGATTTCAAAGGATTTTCAGCAGGCAGAGAATCTGGTCATCTGCGGCATTGATGATACTTATATAGACATCACATTTCCTGTCATCCAAAAAGCCTATTGCAGCGGTGTGATCAGCTGCGGCTATGTGGATTTCCTGCAACAATATATGAAAAGCTGCATCCATACATTCTCGGACGATGTTCCAAGGCTTCGTCCGCTTCTCGATTTTGTCAGTGCCCATATGCAGGACAGAAATTTCAAATCACTGGAATTTTACAGAAAGGAACTGGAACGACGGATTTACCAAAAAGTCGAAGGATTCCAGTTTATCTGCACAACAGATGCAATCCGGGAAAAGATGTTCGATTTTCTGAAACCGGAATACAAGTCAAAATACGATTTGCACGTCAGCGAAATCAACTGGGAAACTGGTGTTTTCCATCCGGAGCGCGGCATTTTCTTAACCCTTATTTATTATGTTTCTGATGGCATTGCCCGGTGCGGCATAAATTATTCCAGTTATCTTGTTCTTACAGAGGACGGCGCTGTTTTTCAAGTGGACAACAATGAGAAATACGAGAAAAAAACCTATGATTTCAGGATACCGAAGCAATACGAAGCACTGACAGATTGCATAAAAGAAGGCATCCGCTTCTACCAGAATAACGCCGAATACAGAAGCAATCTCAGTCCTGACACAAGGAAACAGCTGAAAGCCATAAAAGAGGCCATGGATGACAGATGCCACCGCAATTTCCCCATTCATTGCACGGAAGATGCACATAAACTCTTTTTGCAGGAAGATTCCAATCTTTACAAAATTCAGGAAATCTACAACAAGCAAACGCTCCGTGATTTCAAAAAATTTGCAACAGAGAAAAGCATTGTACTTTGGCAGGGGGATAAGTATCTACAGTTACTAACACAAATTGCAGACCGTAAAAACGATGCCAGAAAATGCAGCTGGTTTTTCCGGAGTGCCTGTGAGTTTTTCAATCGCGGTGTAAATGATACCTACGACAAGCAATTTTTCGCCGCTGTGAAATTCATGTACACGTCCCATTTCATGGAATATCAAGAGGAACACATCCTGACATTATATCTGAATCGATATGCCGAAACCTATCCGGATGTCCTTGATAATCTCATTCCGCTGACTGTATTTCTGGAATCCCATACAGAAAACGAATATTTGAAAAGTGCTATAGAAAACGTGAAAAAATCACAGAAAGAGCGGTGAAAGTCCGATACTGCCGAAAGTAAGAACCTGTCTTCACAAGAAATATATGTGGATTTTCGAGCATAATTTTGTTGCAGACAAGGCAAAAATACGCTGGCGGGCTGTCGGTCGCAATCCATCCTAGTGCGACACTCCTTTGTTCTCGAGCAGAATCCTGCCTCGAACGCAGTCGCCCTGCAAGTATTTTTCACGCAGTATGCAGCAAAATTTGCCGAAAAGACACGTGTATACGCTTGTGAAGACAGGTTCTAAAATCTACCATTCTAAAATGGAGGAACACATGGAAACCAATCTGACAAAAGGCAGCGTTTTAAAAAATGTCATTTCATTTTCCCTGCCATATCTGCTCTCTTATTTTTTACAAACCCTTTACGGCATGGCCGATCTGTTTATCATTGGACAATTCGAAGGAAAAGCAAGCATCACAGCAGTCTCAGTCGGCAGTCAGGTGATGCACATGCTCACAGTAATCATTGTAGGACTTGCAATGGGTTCCACAGTCAGCATTGCACAGGCAGTGGGAGCCGGCCGCAAAAAACGCGCTTCCCGCTGCATCGGAAATACCATAACCTTGTTTTTGATCTTGTCCATTCTGCTGACGATTCTCCTGCTCTTTCTCGTCAATCCCATTGTAACGGCTATGGCCACGCCGGAAGCCGCAGCTGCCGGAACTGCGTGCTATCTTACCATATGCTTTATGGGAATTCCCTTTATTACCGCCTATAATATCATCAGTTCCATTTTCCGCGGACTGGGCGATTCCAAAAGTCCCATGTATTTTATCGCTATCGCCTGTGCCGTAAATATTGGCCTGGATTATTTGTTTATGGGAGCTTTCCATTTAGGGCCTGCCGGTGCCGCTCTGGGCACTACCCTTTCCCAAACCATAAGTGTAGGCATCGCCCTGCTGTTTCTCCTCAAACGAAAGCCTGGCATTCCCCTGCGCAAAACAGATCTAAAACCCAAAAAATACATCCTGGGAGGCATTCTGAAAACCGGAATCCCCATTTCTCTACAGGATGGATTTATTCAGATTTCTTTTCTTGTCATCACAATTATTGCAAACAGCCGCGGCCTGACTGACGCTGCTGCAGTTGGCATTGTGGAAAAAATCATCAGCTTTCTTTTCCTGATTCCGTCCTCCATGCTTTCCACCGTTTCTGCACTTGGCGCACAAAATATTGGTGCCGGAAGAAAAGACCGTGCTTTGCAGGCGCTGCGCTATGCAATCCTTATCACAACAAGCTTTGGATTTATTGCCGCCGTCCTGATGCAATGGATTGCACAGCCGGTTGTCGGTCTCTTTACAGAAGATTCCGCAGTAATTTTTGCCGGCGGCCAGTATCTCAAAGGCTATATCTGGGACTGCTTTTTGGCCGGAATCCATTTCAGCTTCAGCGGCTATTTCTGCGCTTGTCAGAGATCTGAGTTTTCCTTTCTCCACAACTTTTTCTCAATTGTTCTGGTACGGATTCCAGGCGCTTATCTCACTTCCAAATACTTTCCGCATACACTCTTCCCCATGGGACTTGCCACCGCAGCTGGCTCGCTTCTGTCCGTCATTCTCTGTGTTCTGTTTTTCCTCACGCTTCGCCGCAAAGGACATAAGA
>UMGJ01024664.1_pt1 | contig 27006 bp, 19 predicted proteins | sample 1965221 | NCBI WGS metagenome assembly UMGJ01 (sample SAMEA4836067, study PRJEB28245) | human gut metagenome | biome: gut microbiome; material: fecal sample | place: Denmark | collected 2008
ATAATCTTCGGTACTGTTTGTTTTTTTCATCGAAAAGATGCCGATGCCAATCATCATCGCTAAATAACATACGAAGGCAATTAACACCGCAATGGTAGTTGTGGACATAAAAAATCCCCTTTCATAAAGTGTAATAATCGTCAAAAGTATAACATATTTGAGGGGGTGTAGGCAAGTAATGGTTAGGACTTGTTTTTAGATTTCGGCAGCTCAGAGGAAAAATTTTTCTTCTGAGCTGCCGAAATCTAAATAAACTTATAACGAATATTTGCTACATCTTTTGTGGCTGAAATTTTGGGGTGATTTGTGGCTGGAATTTGGGAATAACACTTCCGGAACAACTCTCTTGCTTGATTTTTGCCTAGAGGGTTGCATTTTCACCTCATTATTCGGTTTTATTCGGGAAAATTGTACGACACATGCAACTCTTTGTATTAATTTCTTGCTTTTTGGTTGCTTTCGGCTGAATTTTCTCAAAATCTATGCAACCATTTTTGGTATATATGAAGGATAAGGTTGCATGTGGTTCTTTTCTTCTAAAAACTTGGTCTAAAAACTTGGCTGAAAGTATGATGGACATCATATCTCAGTTGTAGTAAAATACGAAGTAATAGTTTTGTGTTGATAGTTTTTGAAAGGGAGTGCGTTAATATGAAGTGGGTTCGATATTTTCTGATTTGTTGCTTGAGTCTGTTTGTTATTTCCTGCGATAAAGAAGCTGCGGTGCAACCGAGAGAGGAAGTTTCTCTAAAACGAGATAAGTCATACGAATATGAAAAGATACAAAAGCCGGAGCTTGCATTTTCAAAAGATATGAAACAAATGTACCTTATTGTAAATGAAGAGGTGCCGTATTATATTTTTCGCATGCGGACTTCCGGAAAAGATTCTTATATGGAGTGCCGGTGGGAGGGAGGAGATAAGAAATGGGTGATGAAAAAAACGGCATGGAGGGATTTTATTGCAAAAAACTGCGGCAATGGTGAAATTCAGATTGCAGCCGATACAAAGCAGAATTTGTACGTGATGTATAGTGATAATAGTAAAACAAAATGCCAGCTGTATAAAATCAAGAAAAATAGGGAAATCCGGGAACTTCATATCCCTGATATTACGTCACGTGTAAAAGGGCAAAAGATTGTATCGTTTAGTGTGATTAACGAATCACGTCTTGTGTTTTTCTTTTCCATGGAGGAAGATGCCACGTCCGGACAGGCAATTGAGTACGACAGTGTAGAAGAAAAATTTCTTGCCAAAGATGGAAAAATTGATGATATATCAGCAGGGTTTGATACGGAAGGAAACTATTATGTGGTGGCACCGAGACAACAATTGATTTTGAAAAAGTCACTTTATGAGAGCATGCCGAAAAAGGTTATAAAATGTGAGGGAATGACATCGGAAAGCAGTACTTCCGGTCTTGTGATTGATGATGATTCCGGATATCTGTTGACGGGGAATGGCATCTATGGTGGGAAATTGGATGCCAATGAATGGGAGAAGAAGATTGATGGGAAAGAACTCTATTACTGCAAGGACTTTCCGTCGCCGGTTCTTGGGATTGCCAACATGGCAAAGGCGCCGGGCAGGGATTTGGAATTTTATATGATGACATGGAAAAATGCGGAGTGTTCGGATTTTGAATGGGTTCATTATTTTGCGGGCAAAAAACCGTAAATTACTGGCAGGAATGGCTAGAATATGTTACATTATAACTAACGAAAATCGTTTCGATTGGGTTTATGGGAACGGTCGTATTACATAGGAGGTATTCCACATGGGAACAGAGAGATTTGTTGATTTAATTCAGAAAAAAAAGAATGGAGAGACACTGACAAAAGAAGAAATTGATTTTATGATAACGGATTATGTGGCGGGGAAAATTCCGGATTATCAGATGTCTGCCATGCTGATGGCAATTTACTTTAATGGTATGGAAAATGAGGAACTGGCAGCGTTTACTTTGGCAATGCGGGATTCCGGAGATTTGGTCGATTTGTCACCGATTGAAGGAATTAAAGTGGACAAACACTCGACGGGCGGTGTTGGCGACAAGACAACACTGATTGTTGGACCGATTGTGGCGGCTTGTGGCGTGCCGGTGGCAAAAATGAGTGGGCGCGGACTTGGATTTACCGGGGGAACGCTAGATAAACTGGAGTCGATATCCGGTTTTCGCATTGACCTTTCGGCAGAGGAGTTTTTTGAAACGGTGAAAAAAACGGGAATCAGCGTGATTGGACAGACCGGAAATCTGGCGCCGGCGGACAAACTTTTGTATGCACTCCGCGATGTAACAGCTACAGTGGACAGTATTCCGTTGATTGCAGCGTCGGTTATGAGTAAGAAGCTGGCGGCAGGAAGTGATAAAATTGTTTTGGATGTCACGACGGGAAGCGGAGCATTTATGAAAAATACAAGAGATGCGAAAAAACTTGCGAAACATATGGTGGCAATTGGAAATCATGCGGGAAAAGAGACCGTGGCAATTTTAACCGGCATGGAGGAACCGCTCGGATTTGCAATCGGCAATAACATGGAAGTAAAAGAAGCGATTGAGGTGTTAAAAGGAGATGGTCCGGAAGATGTCAAAGAAGTCAGCGTGGCGTTAGCCGGTATGATGCTGTCACTTGGGCTGGAAAATGTAAGCCACAGTCAGGGAAAAAGGATGGCGAAAAAAGCTCTTTCGTCCGGACAGGCATTTGAAAAATTCAAAGAAATGGTACAGGCACAGGGCGGCGATATCCGTTATGTAGAGCATCCGGAATTTTTTGAGAGAGACGCATTTGAGGGAGAAGTGCTTGCCGCAGAAGATGGATTTTTATCCGGGATGGATACCGAGAAGATTGGTGTGGCAGCAGGACTTTTGGGCGCCGGCAGGGAGACCAAAGACAGCGTCATTGATATGAGCGCAGGGATTTACCTGAAAAAGAAAATTGGAGATACCGTGAAAAAAGGCGAACCGATTGCCATCTGCTATGCAGGAACAAAAGAAAAATTGAACCGTGGAATGGCAATGTTTGAGAGCAGTATCCGGTATTCGAAAGAAGCTCCAAGGATTCCGAAATTAATAGTGGATATTATTCGCTAGATTTGGTAAAATAGGAATAATAAGGAATAAATGAGGGAGGACAGATATGTTCGATAGTATTGTGATTGGCAGCGGCTTCGCCGGTGCTGTGGTAGCCAGAGAACTGGCTGAGAAAAAGGGACAGCAGGTGTTAGTGATTGACGCCAGAGACCATGTCGGCGGCAACTGCTATGACAAAAAAGACGACTATGGCATTTTGATTCATCAGTATGGACCGCATATTTTCCATACCAATATTGATAGAGTGTATGAGTATTTGTCACGTTTTACCGACTGGTATGAGTACCGCCATGAAGTTGTTGGAAATGTATACGGCAGAGAATTGCCAATTCCGTTTAACTTAAATACGTTGGAGCTTGTGTACGGCGAGCGCGCGCCGCATTTGGAAAAGCTTTTAATTGATAATTTTGGCGAAGGTGCCAGAGTTCCGATTCTGGAACTTATGAATCATGAAAATGAAGAGTTACAGGAGATTGCTCAGTATGTATATGAAAATGTTTTCTTGAAATATACGATGAAGCAGTGGGGCAAATCGCCGAAGGAAATCGATCCGGCTGTGTCTGGCCGAGTTCCGGTTCTTTTATCCAGAGATAACCGTTATTTTCAGGATAAATATCAGGGACTTCCGAAGGAAGGATTTACGCCGATTTTTGAAAAAATGCTCGATTATCCGGGCATTGAAGTGCGCTTAAATTGCGAGGCTGCATCGGTTCTTACCATTGACCCGGAGGCAGAAAATAAGGTTCTTTTTGAGGGGCAGCCATTTACCGGCAATGTGATTTTTACCGGAGCTTTGGATGAGCTGTTTGGATGCCGCTTTGGCAGACTTCCGTATCGTTCGCTGCGGTTTGATTTTGAGCACTATGATAAGAAATTTTATCAGAGCCACGGTGTAGTAAACTACACGGTGTCGGAAGATTTTACCCGTATAACAGAGTTTAAGTATTTGTCCGGCCAGTTGGATGCAAAGGATACAACGATTGTGAAAGAATACCCGATGCCTTATCAGGGAAAAGACGGGGAAATTCCTTATTATGCAATTAATAACGCTGAAAATGATGCTCTGTTTTTGAAGTACAAAGAACTTGTTAATAAGATTCCAAACTTCTATCTGTTAGGACGTTTGGCTGAATACAAGTATTATAATATTGATGCGATTGTGGACCGTGCACTGACGGTGGCAGAGGAAATTTAAGAAAGAAGGGTTTTGAGAATGAAACTATTGACGGTTGCGATACCTTGCTATAATTCGCAGGATTACATGGAGCATGCAGTAGAAACCGCATTAGTAGGTGGCGAAGATGTTGAAATTATTCTGGTAAATGATGGTTCTTCAGATAAAACGGCTGAAATTGCCGACCGTCTGCAAAAAGAACATCCGACGATTGTACGGGCGATTCACCAGGAAAACGGGGGCCACGGGGCAGCAGTAAATACCGGTCTTGCCAATGCAAGTGGTTTGTATTACAAGGTGCTCGACAGTGATGACTGGTTTGACAGAGGGGCATTCCTTAAGATTTTGGATGTGCTTCGCAGTTTTGTGGAAGATGGTTCCGGCGTGGATATGCTGCTTGCTAATTATGTTTACGAAAAGCCAAGCATTCACAAACACAAAGTGATTCGCTATGATGGCGTTTTTCCGGAAAATCAGGTATTTACGTGGAATGATGTAAAACGCTTTAAGATTAGTCAGAACATTTTGATGCATTCGGTTATTTACCGGACGAAAATGCTTCGCGACTGCCAGCTTGAACTGCCAAGACATACATTTTATGTCGATAACATTTTTGTTTATAATCCGCTTCCGTTTGTGAAAAAAATGTATTACGTGAATGCCGATTTGTATCGTTATTTTATCGGAAGAGATGACCAGTCGGTAAACGAAAAAGTAATGATTGGACGTATCGACCAGCAGATTAAAGTCAACAAATTGATGATTGATGCGTATGATTTGACAAAAATCAAGAACAAAAAACTGCGCGATTACATGGTAAAATATTTGACAATGATGATGACGGTTAGTTCTGTATTTCTCATTAAAGAAGGCTCGGAAGAAAGCCTGCAGAAACGCGAGGAATTATGGGAGTACCTGAAAAATAAAAATAAAATCATGTACCGCATGATAAATAAAATGGCACTGAGTAAGCCGATGCAGTTTCGCAGCAAAGCCGGCAGAAAGATTGTTGTGTGGGGTTATAGTTTGTCGCAGAAAATTTATGGATTTAATTAGAAATTGATAGAAAAAGAAATTCATTCGATTCGAGACGGATAACGTTTCGCGTTAAAGTCTCTCACGAATTGAATTTCTTTTTCTGCTTTTGTCGCAATAGTTTGATAACATTTAACTTATAATATTGCTGGAGGGAAAGGAGTTAATATGATTACAGCACAGTTTATTTTATTCTTTTTTGCGTTTCTTGTAATTTGCATGTTTGTTATGTTGATTGTTTGTGTCTGTTTTTTCCATTTCCATATCAAGATGAATTATTGCAGACGATGATTACGGATGGAGAAGGACTGGAGAATAATTTTATTCCGTTTCATACAATAATATCTATTTTTGGAGAAACAGTAACATATCATACATATGGCACTTTGTGTTATCAATTTTTTGGAAACATTCTTTTATTTATACCTTTTGGTTTTTCACTTTGCTATTATTTTAAAGGAGGCAAAAAGTTTTTCAAGGTATTATGCTGCATTATTCTTGTAACAGTTTTAGTAGAAGTTTGGCAGGGAGCATTTAACGCTATGTTACAAGTAAATTACCGTTGTGTTGATATTGATGATGTAATGTTAAATACCATTGGGGGAATTTTTGGCTTTTGTGTGGCTTATTTTGGGATTCCGCGGTTGCAGACAATTTTTAAGAAAACAAAGAATAATTAGTACAAGAAAAGGAAGAAACTAACAATTTGTAGGACGCTTATTTTAGCGTCCTACTTCATTTAATAATTCTTTTTTCATTTCATACAATTTGTCAGACAAATCAACAAATACTTCCTGAGGATTAACCAGACGTCTTGATTCTTCCCACATCGTTTCCAATTGCTCCTTGCAGTGTTTTTGAATTTCCATAACGGATGGCGAGTCGTAAACACACTGTCCGTTTTTGAAAATAGGAACTAAAATTTCTTTCATCGTGTAGGTGCCGCCTTCAAGACGCGTTTTTTTCCAAGTAGCATTCGGGTCAAAAAGAAGCAAATCTTCGGATTCGTCAAAGGTTTCGTCCGCAAGCGTTATGTAATCGGCGCGGATTTTCCCGGATTCTTTGTCGTAAATGCGGTAAACCGTTTTGTCGCCAGGATTTGTGATTTTTGCCGGGTTTTCGGATAATTTGATTTTTGAAATCATTTCTCCGTCAATTTCTACCGCAGCCAATTTGTATACACCGCCAAACGCAGGTGTGTTTTTGGATGTAATCAAGTTTGTGCCAACGCCCCAGGAATCAATGCAGGCACCCTGTGAGAGCAGAGAGTCAATCAGATATTCATCCAAATCACTTGAAGCACAGATTTCGGCATCCGGAAATCCCGCATCGTCTAACATTTTTCTTGCTTTCTTGGAAAGGTAAGCGAGGTCGCCGCTGTCGAGACGAATGCCATATTTTTTCGGCATGCGGTTCTGCTCACTCAATTCCTCAAATACACGGATGGCATTTGGTACGCCTGAACGAAGGGTATCGTAGGTGTCAACAAGAAGTGTCGTGTTATTCGGATACAATTCGGCATATTTGCGGAATGCAGTCAATTCATCCCCATAACTCATAATCCAGCTGTGTGCGTGCGTGCCAAGTGCGGGAACATCATATTCTTTTGCGCAAATTACGTTGCTTGTACCAATACATCCGCCAATGACAGCCGCACGTGCCCCGAATGTACCGGCATCCGGTCCCTGTGCGCGCCGCAGACCAAATTCCATAACGCCACCGCCCTTTGCTGCATAGCAGACACGGGAAGCTTTTGTTGCAATCAGGCTTTGGTGGTTAATCAGATTTAAGAGTGCTGTTTCCACTAACTGCGCCTCTAAAATCGGTGCGACAACTTTTAAAAGCGGCTCGCGCGGAAAGACTACGGTACCTTCCGGAATCGCATAAATATCCCCTGTAAAATGAAAACTTGCAAGATAATCCAAAAAGTCTTCATCGAATACGCCAAGACCACGTAAGTAATCAATATCTTCATAATCAAAGTGAAGGCTTTTGACATAGTCAATTACCTGAGCCAGTCCGGCACATACGGCATACGCGCCATCATCCGGATTCTGACGGTAAAACAAATCAAAAACAACACGATTTGATGCATGATTTTTAAAGTAGCCCTGCATCATTGTAATTTCATAAAAATCAGTAAGCAGAGTAAAATTTCGATTATCCATACTAACCTCTCAATCTGCGCAAAACTCAAAAAGTGCGCGTTTGCTTTTCAATCGTAATTCTTATTTTAGTAGAAAAAGAGATATCTTTCAAGTTAAACTGAATTTTGGGTTGTGTTGGGGGGCGTTGGTGGTTTTTTGGTTTTCGTAATTTATCAAGAAAAGTTTGTGCTTCGTGGGTGCTCCCGCTTAACAAACGCGTAGGGGTATCGGCATGCAAAATACGCAATGCTAGATACCCACGTGTTTGTACCCACTCACCCCAAACTTTTCTTGATAAATTTCTGGAATCCTAAAAGATTGCCAACGCCCCCCCTGATGCAAACTAATAACTTTGACCTCATATGCAACCTTTCTTCTCGGAAAAAGACAAAAGAGCTGCATGCCTTTTGAACAAAAGCAACCCAAAACAACGGAAAAAAAATTAGAAGAAAGAGTTGCATAGAACCATAAAGCCATCTTGACCATACATATAGTTCCCCTCAATTTTTTTGATACTATACTGGAACCCAATTGGCAGCAAATACTTAACATAGCTCAAATATCATTGAAATTTCTCAAAAAGAAAATGTCGATATAAATCACTTGCTTTTTAAATAATAGTAATACTTAGTTGTGTATATATCTATGAAATTTGTAATATCTTAATTGCCTGTAAATTGGGATTAAAGACTAATATAGATAATGACAATAGAATAACTAAGGAGTATAATAAGTAACTACAGGTGTTGTATTACGTGGGAATTGAAAGAGAGGGATAAATGATGAATATAAGTTGGAAACGTGTTTGGATTCTTATAAAAAAATGGAGACTGTTTATTATTAGTTCTGCTATAGCAGTTCTCTCATTAATATTTGTAATAAAGACATATGGCGAAACAAATGAGAGTTGTAAATTGATTAATGATATTGCAGTGTCCTTTTTTTCTGGGGCTCTTTTTGCTGATGTAACTTTTTTTGTTGAAATAAGAATTGCAACGCAAAAAGAATGGCAACAATTTGCTAATGTTATTTCAAAATACATTTTTGAACTTGACAAAAAAATTTTCGAATTAGAGAAGGAAAACATTCTAACAGAGGATAGAAATAGAATAAGAGAATTGGAACACATTAATGAGTGCATTGGGGAAATGATTGATGAGATACGTCAGTATAATATGATATATTTTCTGAAGGCATATCAAATGGAAGTTTTTTTAGGAAAATTGTTATGTGTTATTGAAAGATATCTAGAGATTATTAAAAAAGAAGAGAAAATAGAAAAGCAGAAAAAACTTTTTTCTAGATTAATGAAGAAATTAATTATAGAGAAAGAGGTGCCCGTTGAAGAAGCGGCAGAGGTGTATCCTTATGATTCTTTTTGCGAAAATGATTTAGATGAAGTTGATAAATTGGTATTAAATGGTATGAGTGATTCTACAATGAATGATAAACTAAAAATTTGTGATGATTCTGACCTTTCTCATGGAACGGAGTATAGTTTTGCAGAGAAACTAAAAAAGAGATATAACATTGTTAATTATTATATTGTACATGTTTTGCCGAAGGAGCATTTTTTGTTTTAGTACTCCAAAACTGATTGTACGCAGCCTTAGAATAGGAGCGTTTCTTGTTAAGCATTTTTTATAAGAGAAAGAATCATACTAAGTTTCAAATGCGTAGTTTGTGACAGGGGGGCACTTCCGATTTTTTGTTTTCTAATAAATCATCAAGAAAAGATTTGGGGTGAGTGGGTACAAACACGTGGGTATCTGGCATTGCGTATTTTGCATGCCGATACCCTTACGCGTTTGTTAAGCGGGAGCGCCCACAAAGCACAAACTTTTCTTGATAATTTATGGAAACCTAAAAAATCGGCAACCCCCCCCTACATTGACAATAACTTTCCATCTATGGTAAAATTACTATACTTGTGCATGACAGACAGTTTGGGAGGTGGATGGTTGTCATGAATAAAAATTACGACCCGTACAAGAAGACGATTTTGTTCTTCTTTTCCTTAATAAGTGTGGCATTGATGGCGACAGTATTTGCGTATTTCTGGTATCTTGTGTACTGGGATACGATGTACTTTTTCCATTTCTACCGCAAAGGTAACTGGGCATTGATTGGGCTTTACGCAATTTTAGTGTACTTTTTTTCGACGATGTATGGGGCACTCAGAATTGGACAGCTGCGGCGGATGGAAGTGGTGTTGTCGCAGTTTTTAGCTACATTTTTAGCAAATATTGTGATGTATTTCGTGATTTGTCTGCTGGCTTTTGGGCTTGTGAATCCGGGATACATGATTTTGATGCAGTTAATTGACTGCGTGATTGCAGTTGTCTGGACAGTTGTGACAAGACGATTGTATAACCGTATTTTCCAGCCGTGGAAAATTCTTCTGATTTATGGTGACAGACCGGCGTCGGAGTTAGTCGATAAATTGGAGACAAGACGTGATAAGTATGCGATTTACGGGGCAATTGATGCCCATGCCGGAATCGACCGAATTGCCGAGACGGTGAAAGATTATCAGGCGGTTTTGATTGGAGATATTGCGGCGGAAACAAGAAATGAAATTTTAAAATATTGTTATGGAAATGGAATTCGAGCGTATGTAATGCCGAAAATTTCCGATATTATTTTGATGGGTGGCGACGAAATTCATGTGTTTGACACCCCATTTTTGCTGTCTAAGGGATATTCTTTGAGTTTTGACCAGCGGTTTTGGAAGCGTACGGTAGATTTGCTCATTGCGGTACCGCTTACGATTTTATTGTCGCCGATTATGCTTTTGGTGGCGTTTGCCATTAAATGCTGCGACGGGGGGCCGGTTTTTTACAGGCAGGTGCGGTGCACGAAAGACAATCGGGAATTTTCAATTTTAAAATTCCGCAGCATGATTGTGGATGCCGAAAAGTCGGGAGAAGCCGTTCTTGCCAAAGAGCATGATGAGCGGATTACGCCGGTGGGCCGTTTTTTACGTGCTGTCCGGTTAGATGAACTGCCACAGCTTTTTAACGTGCTTTCCGGGGATATGTCGCTTGTCGGACCGAGACCGGAGCGGCCGGAAATTATTGCAGAATACCAGAAGGAAATGCCGGAGTTTGTTTTCCGTACTCGTGTAAAAGCCGGAGTGACCGGATTTGCACAGATTTACGGAAAATACAACACCGTTCCCTATGACAAACTGAAACTGGATTTGTTTTATATTGAAAATTACTCTCTGTGGATGGACTTGAAACTGATTCTTATGACAGTAAAAACCGTTTTGAAAAAGGACTCGACAGAGGGCGTGGATACCGATCAGACAACGGGATTGAAAGAACACACCGAGGGCAACGAAGAGGTCGAACGCAAGATCCAGGAATATACATCCAGGGAGGAATCGCATCATGAGTAAAAAAGCATTACTGGTAACAAGAGTCAGCGGCTTTGTACCACAGTTTGAAATGAACAACGTGAAAATATTACAGGAAATGGGATATGAAATTCATTATGCGGCAAACTTTGATGTTGTTGTGTATGGAAAAGACAATTCCCGGCTGATGGGCACGGGAATCCACCGACATCATATTCCGTTTGGACGCTCGCCATTTTCCAGGGATGTGCGGACGTGCTATCTGGCGTTGAAAAAACTGATGTTTGAGGAAAAATTTGATTTGATTCACTGCCACATGCCGATGACAGGAGTTCTCACGCGCAAAGCGGCAGAGAAAGTATACAAAATGACAGGAAGAAAAGTTCCTGTTATTTATACCGCACATGGCTTTCATTTTTATGAGGGCGCACCGGTTTCTAATTGGAAATATTATGTAGCAGAAAAGCATTATGCGAGATATACGGATAAACTTTTGGTGATTAATCAGGAAGATTATGCGAGAGCAAAAAAATTCCCGATTCGCGGAAATGTGGAATATGTGCAGGGAGTTGGCTTGAAACCTGCACCTGAAAAAGACCCTGATTTTGATATGCGCAGGACATACGGAATCCCGACTGACCACAAGGTGGTTGTGAGTGTTGGAGAGCTGACGGAAGGAAAAAATAATGAAGTTATGCTCCGGGCGATGGACCGCTTCCGCAGAAAAAAACTGACGTATCTTATTTGCGGTACGGGTGCGATGGAAGAACATCTGCGCACCGTGGTGCGGGAGATGCATCTTGATGAACAGGTGGTATTTGCCGGTTACTGCGAGAAAATTCCGGATGTTCTTTTGCAGGCAGACTGCTTTGCATTTCCATCGAAGCGGGAAGGACTTCCGGTGGCAATGATGGAGGCGATGCGTGCCGGGCTCCCGGTGCTTGCCTTAGATATTCGTGGAAACCATGATTTGATTTCCGATGGAGAAGGCGGATTTTTATTTGAAGAGGGAAATGCATCCGATTATGTAAAAGGTCTTTCCTTTTTCTTAGATTACCCGGAAGAGGCAAAGCGGATGGGTGAATGGAACAAAAAAAGAGTGCAGGATTTTTCGATTGATTTAGTGGAAGAAAAAATGCGGAGAATTTATGCAGAGGCAGAAAGCGGGGAATTGAAATGAAACTTTTGACGGTGTCCATAGCCGCCTATCATGTGGAGGATTATCTTCGTGAAACATTGGATAGTTTTTTGATTCCGGAAGTAACGGACCAGTTAGAAGTTTTGATTGTAAATGATGGTTCCGGTGAAGGGGTCAATGAAATTGCCCGTGAATATCAGACTAATTATCCGGATGTATTCCGTTTGATTGATAAAGAAAATGGCGGTCATGGTTCGACGGTAAACCGCGGAATCGAAGAGGCAGCAGGCAAATATTTTAAGACCGTTGATGGGGATGATTATGTGTCTGCGGAAGGTTTAAAAGAGCTGCTTTCATATCTTCAGACGGCAGAGGCCGATTTGGTGGTGAATGACTACCATAGTTTTAACGATGCTTCCGGTGAAATGGTGAGTGAGATGCACCATGAATTTCCGGGAAAAGAGTATCGGAAAACGTATCCATTTGAAGAAGTCTGCGGCAAAGTTTACATTAACATGCATGCTGCCACTTACCGCACGGAATTGCTGAAAAAAATGGGAAGACGTCTGGATGAACATTGTTTTTATGTGGACGCCGAGTATAATTTGTATCCGATTCCGTTTGTGAAAACAATTGCGTTTTTGGAAAAGCAGGTGTACTGTTACAGACTTGGGATGGAGACGCAGAGTATGAACATCCGAAATATGCAGAAAAACTGCGCACACCATGAGATGGTGCTGACACATTTGCTGGAATTTTATAAGGAAGAAGCAGAGCGTCTGACGCCGGAGAAAAAAGCATATGTGGCGGAAGGCGTAGCGAAAATATTGACAAGCCAGTATAAAATTTATTTGAGTTATCCGGCAGAGGCGGTTCACAAAAATCAAATTGTGGCTTGGGATAAACGGATTAAAAAAGAATTTCCGGATATTTATCACAGTGTGACAAACCGTGCCGTGAAAATGCTGCGGCATAGTGGGTATGGATTGTATCGTTTGGCGTCGTATTTATGCCGGAAGGCATACGGATGCGACTAGAGAATGGAGGTAGTGTATGTCATTATTTGTTGCCAGAATAAAGGGCTTTGTCCGATTCAAAGATTTGATGGGACAGCTTGTGAGCAGGGATTTGAAATTGAAATACCGCCGCAGTGTGCTGGGCTATTTGTGGAGTGTATTAAACCCGCTGTTTATTATGATTATCATGGCGATTGTATTTTCTAAAATGTTTACGAGAGCCAGTATTACGAACTTTCCGGTATATTTGATGAGTGGCCAGGTTATGTTTAACTTTATGAATCTGTCCACGAAATCGGCGATTCAGTCGATTAACGGAAGCGCATCGCTCCTCAAAAAAACATATGTACCGAAATACGTTTTTACCGTTTCAAAAATTATCAGTGGTTTGATTGACTGTGTATTTTCAATGGGAGCGCTTTTGATTGTTATGTTATTTACCGGGGGAGAATTTACGTGGCGGCTTTTTCTGTTCCCGCTTGTGCTCGCACAGAATTTTGTATTTACGATGGGGCTGGGACTTTTCTTGGCGGCAACCAATGTATTTTTCCGAGATATCCAGTATATTTACAATGCGATTACAACGGCATGGCTTTATCTGACGCCGATGTTCTATCCAATTGAAGCACTGCCACAGAATCTTCAGTACATTGTATCGCATCTGAATCCGATGTACTCCTATGTTTCTCAGTTTCGTATGCTGACACTGCCGGGGTTTGTGCCGGTGGGAATCAGTATTATGTGGCTTATTATAATTGGAATTGTGTCGGCATTTCTGATGCTCATCATCGGACTGTGGGTATTTGTAAAGACGCAGGACAAATTTATTTTGTATATTTAAGGAGGAGAATGACATGAATGATATTGCAATCGATGTAAAAGATGTGACGATACGGTTTAATCTGGCATCGGAAAAAATCGATAATCTAAAAGAATATTTTGTAAAATTAATCAAACATGAACTTCTCTTTCAGGAGTTTCTTGCCGTCCGGGATGCTTCTTTTACAATCCGTAAAGGAGAGGCGTGGGCTCTTGTGGGAAGCAATGGTTCCGGCAAGTCGACACTTTTGAAGGCAATCAGCGGAATTTTGAAACCGTACAAAGGAGAGATTGTTGTAAATGGAACGATTTCTCCACTATTGGAGCTTGGCGCCGGATTTGATATGAATTTGACGGCAAGGGAAAATATTTTTTTGAATGGAACAGTGCTTGGACATTCCAAGAAATATATGCAGGAGCATTTTGACGAAATTGTGGAGTTTTCAGAACTTCATAAGTTTTTGGATTCGCCGGTGAAAAACTTTTCATCCGGTATGCGTGCAAGGCTTGGCTTCTCGATTGCTACGATTGTGCGTCCGGACATTTTGATTGTGGATGAGATTCTGGCGGTTGGCGACTATTCGTTCCAGCAGAAGTGTTTGAAGCGAATGGATGAAATGATGGGCGGCGGAACAACGCTTTTGTTTGTATCACATTCGATTGACCAGGTGCGTAAACTCTGTGACCATGCGGTGTGGATTAATAAGGGACAGATTATGCAGATTGGCGAAGTAAACGAAGTGTGTGATGCCTATATGGCAACTCAGAAGAAATAGAGGATAAAAATGATATTACAGAATTTAGTTTTTCCAAAAGAGAATATTTGCAATGAGCCGGAGCTTTATTTCCATGGGACGACAGACGGAAAAATACCGGCTGGAAATGAAGCGGATTTATTTACTTATTTTAATAGTTTTTCGGCTTATAAATGGAAAATGTATACGAAAATAAAAGAGGTTCGATTCCGCCTGCGCTGTAAGGGAAGCTGCATGGTTCGACTGTGGGATGCCGGAGTTACGGGTGGAACAATGGCATTGACTGAAAATTTTACCAGTGAGAGACATAGGCAGGCAGATCCGGATGAGGTTTCTCTTTCCTTTTCTCTGGCAGACGTAAAGGGAATTGTTTACGCAACGGTTAGGGCAGACAGTGATACGGAGATTCTTGGTGGATGTTTTGAGACAGTTTTTGAACCCATCCAGTTAGCGAAAATAGCGATTGGAATTTGTACATTCCGGCGCGAAGAATTTGTGAAGAAAACGCTGGAAACTTTAAAGCGTGAAACGATGGAAAATCCGGATTCACCGCTTTATCAGAATGTTTATGTTTATGTGTCGGATAACGGACAGACGCTTCCTTGCGAAGAGTTGTCAAACGACAGAATTTTTGTGATGCCAAATCGAAACACCGGCGGCTCCGGCGGTTTTGGACGCTGCATGAAAGAAGCATATGAGGACAGGGAAAAGTATGGCTTTACACATATTTTATTGATGGATGATGATATTGTGCTGGAACCGGAGTCACTTTTCAGAACGTATACACTTCTTAACTTCTTAAAAGAAGAGAGGAAAGGGGCTATGCTCGGCGGAGGACTTTTGCGTCTTGATATCCCTTACATTCAGCATGCGAATGGAGAACTTTGGCAGGGGGGACGTATTGGTTTTACTAAGCGTGGCTATGATTTACGGAGAATGACAGATGTTGTCCGCAATGAATATAATCTCCCGATGGACTATAATGGCTGGTGGTACTGCTGCGTGCCGTTAGCAGAACAATTTCGTGGTTTTCCGCTTCCGATTTTTATTCATGGCGACGATATTGAATATGGTCTGCGTTTCGATGGAAATATTATGACAATGAACGGAATTGGTGTGTGGCATGATGCGTTCGATAATAGAAAGGCGTCTTCCATGGAATATTACGATATGAGAAACACATTGATTGCCTGTGCCATCCATCATCCGGAGTATTCTCGTCTGCACATGATAAAACGTGTTGCGAGACATCTTATTGGACAAATGCTTCATCTTCGCGTGAAAGATCAGGAATTGACGATGAAGGGCGTCGAAGATTTCTGTAAGGGAACGGAATTTTTGAAGGAACTAGATCCGACAAAACTTCATCCGGAAATCATGAAAATGGGTTATGCCATGCAGGATGTTTCCGATGATTTACACAAGTTTGGCGTTGATGTGGAAAAGACAAAGCCACAGCCTTCGCGTTTATATGAGGATGGTGGTTTTGCGAAGAAACATTTGCTGTCTGTGAACGGATGGCTTCTTCCGGCGAAAAAAGAGACGGCAGTGCTTCCTATGGGTGCGCATCCGGATGCTTTATACCGCAGAAAAACAGCTCTTTTATACGACCCGGATACAAGCCGCGGATTTTATGTCGAACGGAAAGCAAAAGATTTCTTTGTAACCATTGGCAGATGTTTCAAAATGGGCTGGCTGCTTGCCGGCAAGTATAAAAAGACCGTGAAGGATTTTCAGAAAAATGGTGCGGAATTGATTTCGTATGATTTTTGGAAAAGGTATTGATGAGTGCAAAAAAAGTCGAAAAAAGCAAGTTTGTGCATTTGAGTGCAAAAACTTGCTTTTTTCGTAAACTGTTTTAATATTTATTCTTAAATATTTTCCCCCTGATATTATCACAGTAATAACAGTAACTCTTATAAATCCACCGATAAATAAATTTCGATTTTTTCATCGACATTTCAAACGATTTTGTATGGTATGACTTTCCATGCATCCAGTCGACAATTGTCTGGAAGGTTACCGGAGGAGCGTATTCCTCAGCACGCTCACCAAGTGCCACGGCATCCTTGAGGCTTCCAAAGACATTCAGCAGAATCGGATCGTCGGTTGTCTGCTTGAAGTTTGCCATGCCAAAGTCATACAGGTAATGGCCGGTTGTAAATTCATCCTCTAAGTTGAGTGCACAGAAATCCTTTGCAAAGCGAACCAGATAAGTTTCCAATGCCTGATTCATTTCTTCGTCATTTTCACAGGAATTAAATACCGGCTCGATGCGTCCATTTTTCTCTTCGTAGGTTTCGATGGTACGATACGGAAGATTTGCAAAAATGGATTCTGCAAACACAACGGAATGTGTGTTGCAGGTGTAGTTGTAGCGGATGGATTTGCCGATGGTCGGGTAAATGCTTCGTACATAATACATCGGGTCATCTACTTCGTGACCGGCGGCATCGGCTAACAATCTTGTCAGGCAGTCTTGTGTATAGCCACGGCCCCAATACTCAACAAAGGCAAATGGTTCGTTGAAATCAATTTCCTGACGAAGATAGTCGGAAACGATGACACGCTGCTTTTTGGCAACGGCAAGCAAATGTTCTTTGTAAGCATCGGAACGTTTTAATTTCTGGCTCACATCAGAAATTAACTGGTCTGAATAACGCTTCGTTGTTTTTAAGTAACCAAGCTCCGGGAAGAACTTATCAAATGTTGCTTCGTCAATCAAAAGGGCGGAAAGCAATTTGTTGAAATTGCGAACGCCGCTGAAGTTGCCGTAAGGCTCGAAAAATTCTTCATCCACTTTGTCGATAAACGATGGCACACGCCATGCTTTTCGTGAACCGTAAATATATTTTGTGCGCAGCGGAAGTCCTTTGCTCTCAATTACGGCATCCGCCATAAGTTTCAAATAATAGCCGTCACGGGAAATAAAGTAAAGGGTTTTGTAACCTCGTTTTAAGGCGTCGTGAACTGCCCAGTGAACATAAGGAACGAAATAAAGACTGGCATATTTGTAGGCAAAAGTCTCTTTGTCCGTGTGCTCCTCCAGACGGAAGTTGCGGAACAATTTCACAACACTGTGCATACCATATTCTTCAATGTAGGCTGCCATATGTTTTTCATAGTCGTCAAGTTCCGGAACCGACACCGGCTGTGTGTGGATGCCAAGACGGGATGGCTGGGTGTCATCGGCAAATTTATTATCGCCAATGTGAATCCATTCCGAATAATGGTAGTCGAGAGAACTATAAACTTCCAAAAATAATTTTCTGGTTGTCTTTTGATAACCTTTATCGCTCGATAAAAACAGTGGAAGTGTGGCAAGAAGCGGGTCCGCTTTTGCTAACATTTTCTGAATCGTTTCTTTCGGCAAATACATATCACTGATTAATACAACATCGTTTCCTTCGGCAAGGTACGATTTGAGCATATCAATGTGGTCGGTTAAAGGAATAACGGATCGGATTTCTTCCTCACATTCCCATGTAATCAACTGCTGTTTCTGCTCATCGGTAAGTGGAAACAGTGTTGCCATGTGGTCATAAATTTCCGACAACTGGATTTCCAAATGGTCGTCATTTCGGATTAATACCGACTTTTTATAAAACTCACGCACATTGGATTCGCACCAGCGGCGAATCTGCGAAAATTTGCGGATAAAATAGCTGTCATAGCCACAGTCAGACTGCTCCAGTTTTTTGCGGACATTGTCGAAAACGCTGGAAGGATGACAGCACTGACGTGAAAACAGGGTATCAAAAATATCGAAACTGTAAAGTTTCGGAAATTCTCGTTTTTCCGGCGTGAAAGAAAGTGCGGTGTCGATAATCCGCTCGCAGTCATTTTCATCCGAATAAGACCAGAATAACTGATTGATTCGGTCGAGTTCTTTTTTCTCTGTCTCTTTGCAGGAAGCAAGGGCTGCAAGTAATTCATCAAAATCAGATGCTTCGGTTCCGCAGGTCATTTCTCGTACATCAAAAACAAAATCGCGGAAATTTTCTTTGTCATCAATATCATAAAAATACCTAATAAAAGTTTTTACTCCACGCGCTAATAAATCATAGAAAATGGAGGAGTAATCAACAATGGCAATGTCGATATCGGAAAAGATTTCGTACACATCATCTTCATTTTCCCAGAAATAAAAATTCGGATGTTCACGATATACTTCTTTCATTGCGAGATACTGAGTGTCTTTTTCCACTAAAGGATGCATTTTTAATATCAAAAGAATGTTGTTTTCATGAAGGACTTCTGCTAGACGTTTCATATCCGGAAGAGCGGACTTCATGAAATTAGCACCATTATTATCGCGGTAAGTCGGGCAGTAAATTGCCAGCTTGGTATTGGCAGACAGCCCTTTCTTTTTGCGAATATCATGGTCGTAACTTTGAATGTTATCGTTCACAACACAGCGTGGATAGCCTGCACGGATTACTTTGTCATCATCAATGCCGCACTGCTCTTTGAAATGTTTTTCCATAATTTCTGAGGTAACTAAAAAGAGCTGGTTGTTGCGAAGAATATCATTGTTTTGAATGTATTTTTTTGCAATACGCTCCTGAAGAAATCCGTCGGTTACCTTTCTTTCGATACTCTTGCAGCCAACGCCGTGCCACAGATTCAAAACGGTAATACCGGAAAGTTCCGGCTGAAATACTTCTTTACACATTTCAACGACATAGACACCGGCTTTTGCCATAACACTTTTTCCTTTGGAAGAGTGGTAAAGTTCTGCCTCGTAACCAAGTTTATGCACGTAGTTCATCGTGTCTGCATTGTAGCACATCCAGACCGGTTTGATTTCTTTGTGATGTCTTATGATATATTCAAACATCCATTTTGGATTGCCGGCAAAGCTATTTCCGGCGTTAAAAATCCATAAATTTTTATCTCGTTGTTCGCTCATTTTATTACTCCTTACATTCTTAGTTCTCTAATATATGAAGAATTTGTTCACATGCTGTTCCGTTTTCAAAAGAACCCATGGTTTCAAAATGCTGTTTGTATAAAGTTGTGAAGTCTTTGTCCCGGTATTTGACTGCCATGTCGGGAAGTGCCGCAATGTCTTTGCATTTCAAATACGGCCATGTGTCATATGGAACAAAGAAACCGCGGTCCATTTGTTCGTATTCTTTCAGGCGGTTTTCCAATAAGAAAACCGGGCGCCCGGTCAGGGCAAAATCCCAGATGCAGGAAGAAAAATCGGTTACCAGTAAATCACTGGTGTAAAGTAAGTCCTGCATTTCATAATAGGCATTTCCGTCAAGAATCCGCTCATCAAGGGATTCATTTGTTTCCTCTCGGAAATAATGTGAGCGGTAAAGGACAATCCAGTTGTTTTTTGTTGCTTCTTCCAAGCGGTCAATGGTTTCCGATAAATAACGTAAATCGTACTGCTCTTTTTCCGGCGCAGTCATCTGAAAACTTGGCGCAAAAAGCAAAATTTTTGTCTGCTCGCTTATATGATAAAAGTCCTGTACACGTTTTTTGATTTCCGGATGCTCCGAAAAGAAAATATCGTTTCTTGGTGTTCCGGTTTCTAAAAAGATTTTTCGGTCTAGCGAAAATGCTTCGGCGTACATGTCAGTGCATGCCTGGCAGGAAGACACAAAGTAATCTAACCGCTTATACCATTTGTCAAAATTTGCGGCAAATGTTTTATCTTCGTTTATTGTTTCTTTGCCGACTTTTTTATAAGCACCGCCGCCATGCCAGGTTGTCAAAAAGATTTGTCCTCTTTTTTTGACAAGTGCTTCATCAATCATATCGTTGGTGATAAAAATACCACAGCGCAGAAATAATTTAAAATAGCTTAGGCTTCGCTGGCGCACAACTGTAATGCCGGTCCGCATCGTACAGGTTTCCGGAAAACGGGTGACCCAGATGAGTTCGTATTCTCCCGGATGTTTTAGCCAAAACGACTCCATAAGAACACTTGGGTTGCACACATAGCCCTTGCGGTTATTTGCATAAAACATAATCCGGTTTTTTTTGACCGGAATAAAAAACAGCAGGTACTGGAGAAGTCGTGCTATTCGTATTTTTGCTTTCATATTAAAATGCTTCCTCTTTCCTTTTTCATAACCTCAATATTTTACTACAGAGCATAAATAGATGTCAAGTGTTGACAAATCAAGGGGTTGGCAGTTGTTAAGGATTCCATAAATCATCAAGAAAAGTTTGTGCTTCGCGGGCACTCTCGTTTGACAAACGCGTAGGGGTATCGGCATGCAAAATACGCAATGCCAGATACCCACGTGTTTGTACCCGCTCTTCACGAACTTTTCTTGATGATTAAATGCAAGCCTAATAAGCTGCCAGTAAATACTTGTTAGTAAATCTCCCCTGCATAAATTGGGTGCGCAGGTTTGAAACAACGCTTTTCCTGCAATTTGCTCTATAGGGTTGCATGTGTTAGGCTTCGTCTGGAGAAATTAGATGGCACAAGCAACTCTTTGTGGTAATTTCACTGTTTAGGTTGTCTTTTTCTTATATATTTTCTTGATGAAAGTTGAATGTGACGCAAAAATGCAACCTTTTGAAGAAAATAAATGGAAAAGAGTTGTGGTAAGTGAGTACAAACACGTGGGTATCAGGCATTGCGTATTTTGCATGCCGATACCCCTACGCGTTTGTTGAGCGGGAGCGCTCACGAACCACAAACTTTTCCTGCTAATTTACGGCAACCTAAAAATTTTAAAACCAACAAACATTTGAAAAAAGGATGACAAAAACAGGGGAGTTTCATATAATAAGTGTGAAGATATTTCTTTGGGGATTTATATGTCAGAAAAGAATAATTTTTTGTATGATGTCAGTATGTCCTATGTAAATGCCGGATGGCAGGAGCGTTATTGTGCGCTGGTAAAGTATCTTGATGCATATCTGAAGGAGAATTGCGGTGAATTTTTTGCCGATTTGCAGCTTTACCAGACCGGGCCGATGAATTATGTAGTAGTGGCGGTGTATTATGATGTGCCGGGTGTCGGCGAGGCTCTTCCTAAGATTCTTGGATTTGTAAATGCAAAATATCGGGAAGTTGTTGGACATAATGTAAGACGAAAGCAGATTTTGAAGTTTGATTTAGCAAAAAAATTACACGGGCAGAGTGAAGTGTGTCTGCACGCTTCCTCGGAAGAGATGGAGGAATCAGAGGATGAACAACCACGAGAGGATTATGCGTCTTCGACAGGAGAAGAAATTAGACAGGAACGAAATGATACAACTTCTTGAAACAGCAAATAGAGAGGACCGAGAGTTTCTTGCCGCACAGGCGAGAGAGGTTCGGGAGAAGATTTATGGGAAGGACGTATTTGTACGGGGGCTGATTGAATTTACAAATATCTGCCGCAATGATTGTTATTACTGCGGGATACGCAAAAGTAACGAAAAAGTGGAGCGGTACCGCCTGACGCCGGAAGAAATTTTGTCCTGTGCCAAAGAAGGATATGAATTGGGATTTCGCACTTTTGTGCTGCAAGGCGGCGAAGATGGCTGGTTTACGAAAGAGCGGGTGGCTTCGATTGTCCGGGAATTAAAGAAACAATTTCCGGATTGTGCAGTGACGTTATCTATCGGAGAGCGCACCAAAGAGGAATATGAATGTTTTCGTGAGGCGGGGGCAGACCGTTACCTTTTGCGCCACGAGACGGCGGATGACGCTCACTATAGAAAATTGCATCCGCAGGAAATGAAACTTAAAAACCGTAAAGAATGTTTATTTACCTTACGTGAACTTGGATATGAAGTAGGTGCCGGTTTTATGGTAGGCTCGCCGGGACAGACGGTGGAGTGTCTTGCTGAAGATTTTGAATTTTTGCAGGAACTGAAGCCCCATATGATTGGAATCGGACCGTTTCTTGCCCATCAGGATACACCATTTGGTGCAGAAGAAAATGGTTCCTATGAGCAGACACTTTTGTTATTGAGTATTCTACGACTGATGTTTCCGGGGGTGTTACTTCCTGCGACGACAGCACTTGGAACAATTGCGCCGGATGGACGGGAGCAGGGATTATTGGCAGGAGCGAATGTATTAATGCCAAATTTATCACCGGTTTCTGTGCGGAAAAAGTACGAGCTGTATGATAATAAAATATGTACCGGGGAAGAGTCGGCACAGTGTAAAGATTGTTTAAGCAGGCGTGTGGAATCGGTTGGCTACCGGATTGTTACTGACCGGGGAGACAGCCGGATTGAGAAATAGGAGGAACGTATGATAGCGTATTTTTTGGCAGCATATTTGATTTTAAATGGAATTGTATTTTTGGTTTACGGAGTGGACAAGTATAAAGCAGTTCACAATAAGTGGAGAATCCCGGAAACTACCCTTCTTGTTATCGCTGTTATTGGTGTAATAGGTGCCTTTGCCGGAATGCATGTTTTTCATCACAAAACACGTAAACCAAAGTTTTATGTAGGGGTTCCCGTTATCTTTTTCTTGGAGGTGCTTGCTGTTATTGGTATTTTTTGTGCGGGTGGGAAATACATGGGGAACACTGCCAAAAAAGAAAATGCAGCGAAAACGGCGAGCCTTTCTTCCACATCAAGGGAGGGATTAAAAAGAGGGGAAGAATTTACCATTGAAAAACAGGAGTTTAAGAAAAGTCTTTCGCAGGAGTCTTTTTCGATTCCATTCAATACAATGGATGAGTGTTATCGTGTGGGGGACTTGTTTGTGTCTTTTGATTCGGGAACAAAATCAAAAATAAAGATTTATTTTTGGAATCCAAAGACAATGAAAGTTCCGGCTGTATATACATATCGTGAAAATGTTGAAAATTATGATGATTCGTTATTTGCAGCGAATGAGAGCGGACAATATGTGATTGCGCAGATTGCCGAAAAGTTAATTGTATTTAATTTTTTGGGAAAGGCCATGAAGGAGATTTTAATTGAAGAAGGCCGGCCAACAGATATTATAGAAAAGGATGGGAAACAATACATTTTGACATCATCGACGCTTTATGTCGGCAGTATCCAGTCGGGATTTCGTAAGGTGGGAAGCAATTCTGACAAAGAAGAAAAGAAGAATGCCGAGGAGGATAATTGGTCGTTAGAATTTTTATTTTCCTGTGGAGATTATGTTTATGTATCGATGACTGTGCCTGCTAAGTATCATAGTTTTAGTTGGTTGTGGCAGATATCATTAAAAAATGGCGAGTGGAAAAAAATCATGGACGAAATGCTCGATTTTTCTTTTGATACGGATGCCAAAGAGGTGGCTGCAGGGATTGAAATTGGCGAAAAAAATGCTGAGGTATTGTATTATAAATTCCATGAAGATGGAACGTATGAAAAGAAAAAAATCAAGGCGATTCCGGGAGCTGTGGAAAATGGAGTTATTTACACCGCATCGAAAAAAGAATTTCTCGCTATTTCGGTGAAAGACAACAAAAAAACGGTGTTAAAGCATGTAGGGCGGTATTGTGAAATTGCAGATTTAAAGTATGAAAATTTAAGTAATGTAAGGCAGGAAAAAAAGGGGAAAATTATTTACAAGGTATCCGTTTATTTGTCAAAAAAACCACTGAAAAACCGATATGGAAAGCCGATGCCGGATTATGATAATTATTATTGCTATGATTTGGAAACAAAGCAGACGCAGACGGTGAATACAGGTGTCAGCTATATAGATTTTGATTATGCGGAAGGAAAGACATATATGAAAAATCGGGGAAAATGGCTTACACTTGAAAAGGAAACGAACACGGTAGAAATGGCAATTGATTATGTTTATGGGGATAATGCGATATTAAATAAAAGAGTTGTGCGTGTGGTGCAAAAAGACAAAAAGGAAAAGGTAGTCTCGGATAAAGTGTATACTTTTTGTGGAGACGAACAAGGAAATTGCCGGATTGAAGATGTGACCGGCAAGTATGGAACGCTTGAGAAGAAAGAAAAATGGTTTACAATTACAGCAAAACAAGTAAAAGCGATTTCGGATAAGAAGTTGTTAAAAGGGCTGATGAAAACGGATGAATAGGGGGCACGCATGTGATATGTTTTGTCTTGCATGTTGTAGAAAATGATGTTAGACTATAAGAGATAAGTACGGCAGAAAGGATACTTGAATTGATGGAGAAGATGGAGAAAACATCTTACAATGAATAAATTATTTATATGTCAAGGAGGGGGAACATGAAAAAAACAATTAAGGGGAAACTTACACTAAACACAGCAATTTTTATTGTTGCAGCAATTATTGTCTGCGAAATTGTCAGTGTGAATGCATTAAAAACAAACATGACAAATCAGACGAGACAATATGTCAGCAGAGAGGCACAGACCAATGCACGTGTGGTTAATGAATGGCTGCAGGGGCAGGCAAACACGGTACATACAATTACGAATACGATTGCTTTTATGAACACAAAAGATACGGATCACGTGATGGATTACCTGGAAAAAGCCTTGAGTGAGAATAAAGAGGCATTGATGTATTATTTGTGTTTTGGATATGATGGAGGAGTATTTCCTGCAAACCATTCTAAAATAGATCTGGATCCAACGACAAGAGACTGGTGGAAGCAGGCCATTAAGAAAAATAGTTTGATTTATACGGCACCATATAAAGATTTTGCTTCCGGGAAAATGATTGTTACCATTGCAGAACCGCTGGAAATAAAAGGCGAACAGGCGGTTGTGCTGGCGGATATTACGATTGATACTTTGACCAAACTTGTTTCGAATGTAAGTACGGATGAAAACATTCAGGGCTTTTTGTTAGATGCCGATGGCATGGTTGTTTCGCATCAGAATAAGGATTATCTGCCGAAAGAGGAAGGAAATACTTCTTTGGCAAAGGCACTTTCTGTTAATGTAAAAGAGGCTTCCGAGATAACAGATTATGATGGATATTCAAAATTTATTCATACCGCGCAGATTACAACTACCGGATGGACATTTGGTGTAACGGAGCGGGAATCAGTAGTAACAACACAAGTGGTGAAGAGTGTGATTTTAGTTGTCGGAATCGGGGTTGTCCTTTTGATTCTCGTAGTTCTTCTTACCATTGCCAGTGTGAAGAAAAATTTGAGGCCACTTGAAAATATGAAGACATTTATCCGGGAGAAAGTCATCGGTGATTCTCAAAAGAATGTACATAAAAATGAGGTTGAGGAAATCTCTTATTTATTACAGGAGTTAGAACAGCGTTTTATTGGTGTGATTCGCAAAACAAAAGATGAATCCAATGTCATTCATACCAGAGTGGAAAATACGAATGACAAGGTCTCTTTAATTAATCAGAATATTATGGAAATCAGTGCAGCAATGGAAGAAACCGGAGCAAACATTGATTCCCAGACAACCAGTATTCAAAACATTGATAAAACTTGCAAGGATACAACGAATGCAGTGGATATTCTTGTATCCCATGCAGAAGAAATGTCCGATAAAGCGAAAGAGATTGGTGAGCGTGTCAATGAAGCGGTGCAGAAATTAATGACAGATAAAGAAAGTGCTGTGGTGAAGGCAGACGAAAGCAGAAATCGTATGCAAATGGCGATTCAGCAGACAAGAATTATTGGCGAGATTACAACTGTCTCAGCGTCAATTGAAGAAATTGCTTCTCAGACAAATCTGCTTGCATTAAATGCTTCGATTGAGGCGGCAAGAGCCGGAGAGTCAGGAAAAGGATTTGCGGTTGTTGCGGAAGAAATTAAACAATTGAGTGAAGATACATCAAACGAAATTCGTAAAGTGAATGACTTGACGCAGAAAGTATTTGAAAGTGTGAAGATACTTTCCACTGAAAGTAACGAGTTATTAGTCTTTTTAGATGAGACAGTTTTGGCAGATTATGATAAATTTGCAAGTCTTGCGAATCAGTATAAAGAAGACGCAAATTATTATGAGGAAACAAGCGGTTCCATGGAGCATAATGCAGAAGAAGTAATGGATGCAATTCAAAGTATTTCAAATGTTTTGGAAAATGCAAGTTCAGCACAGATGGAACTTGCGTCTGCAGTAGAAAGCGTAAATGAGAATTTGCAGAACATGACAAGTTCAAGTGAAAGCATGACTAAGGAAACGAAGAATGCGATGGAAAGCGTAAATGCTTTGCGGGAGACGATGGAAAAATTTAATATGTAAAGCAATATAGGTAGAAACTTTTTCTCAAACCTAATTTCCAATCCATTCCGTAGCAAAAACACACACCCCATTGACTGCATACAGCCACGCGGGTATGAGACATGCGTATTTAGCATGCCCATACCCTTGCGCGGCTGTTAAGCGAGAGCGTGCAGTCAATGGGGTGTATTTTTTTGCAAATTTTTACGCATTTTTTACATAGAAATGATTTCAGATTTTACATTCGCCCCCTAAACTAGGTCTTGTAAGAAAGAAAAAGAAAGATGAAAAGATTGAAAGGAGAAAACAAAAATGAAGATGACAAAAAAAGTATTAGGAATGGTTTTATGCGGGGTTATGACAGTGGGGATGATTACCGGCTGTGGCGG
>UMGJ01091638.1_pt1 | contig 26830 bp, 34 predicted proteins | sample 1965221 | NCBI WGS metagenome assembly UMGJ01 (sample SAMEA4836067, study PRJEB28245) | human gut metagenome | biome: gut microbiome; material: fecal sample | place: Denmark | collected 2008
CATCGGCTACGCCAAGACCGCAGTGGGTGACAAGTACGTCTATGAGTACATGGCCAAGAACGGCTGCCGTATCGGCGGTGAGCAGAGTGGTCATATTATCTTCAGCAAGTACGCCAGCACTGGTGACGGTATCCTGACCAGTCTGAAGATGATGGAAGTAATGCTGGCCAAGAAACTGCCCATGAGCAAGCTGGCTGAGCCCCTGAAGATCTACCCGCAGGTTCTGGAAAATGTCCGTGTGACCGACAAGAAAGCTGCACAGGATGACGAAGCAGTGCAGGCAGCAGTCAAGGCCGTAGCCGAGGCACTGGGTGACACTGGCCGTATTTTGGTCCGTGAGTCTGGCACCGAGCCGGTTGTCCGCGTTATGGTGGAAGCACCTGACCACGACACCTGCCAGAAGTATGTGTCTCAGGTTGTAGAGACCATTAAGAGCCGAGGCTACGGAGTTTGAGTGCAAACCTGAAACGAGGATGCGGAATCCTGCTGATTGCATCTGTGGTTCTTCTTTCTATGCAGGCTATAACATCCTCAAACGTACCTATCATAGAGATGGCACAGCAGATACGGATATGTATTTTGATGCGGAGGGCAACCCAAAGGCTTTATCTAAAGGGCAGTACGGCATCAAACGCAGTGGCAAGGTGAGCCTTCTGCTTGACAAAAACGGCAACATTATGCTGTGTGTGGACAACCTTCTGAATGGCTTCCCATGCATGGTAGTTGTTTTTGGTTGCGTGGTCTGCTTGCTGATGATTGTTCTTCCGAAGAGTTTAAGCGTGGTACTGACGATTGTTTATGTGGCTTTCATCCTTTATGAAACACTGATGTTCCGCGAGTCAGGGGATGCAAGGACGAACTTTGTTCTGCTTTCCTATGCAGATCGTTTTCTGACTGAGCAATCTGTGAGAGTGGGGGTCATCAACAATGTCTGGCTCTTTGTGCCTTTGGGAGCAGGTTTGTACAGGATAATCCAGAAAAAGTGGGTGCTACTTGTTCCATTTTTAATGTCGGTGGCGATTGAAACGACCCAGTATATTACGGGACTTGGCATCGCAGAGTTCGATGATGTGTTCGGTAATACGATGGGCGGATGGATCGGTGTGCTGGTGGCTTGGACGTGGTTGAACAGAAAAATGAGCTTGATAAATAGAACATAAAGAAGTATACATGTCTAATTTTCTCCATTATCCTTGAAAAAGACTACTGAGTAGTATATATTTGAGCTGTGAGAGTGCCACCATATGGCGAAGGCATCCGCATTGGATGCTCACAGCTTTGCCGCTTGAAACTTTGCACACCTCTACGTGGTGGGCGGCAGGCAACACAGTAAGATGCTGTGGCTAAGATGCAGGGAAAAATAAAGTTGCTGCTTATTGCTTTACTTTGGACTTGGATGAGTTGCATGAAGGTTACGCTCAAAGGATTCGGATTTGTGAAAAGCATTGAAGTTGACGGAGGCGCGTTTGTGAAAGCTGGAATTGTGACTTATGTGTTGGCTCAGATGGGGACATCTACAGGTGCGTATGGGGTTCGTAGCCGGACGACCGCATGAAGCAACATTCAAGAAAGAAGTGGGCGTTAATAAACAGATTGCACCTTGAGGGTAATTCCTCTGGGCCCCACCATTTTGATAATCCGCAGCCATTGAGCTGAGATAGGAACGTTATATGATAGAGCTAAAGGGAGAACACATCTGCGAAAGGTGTGGACAGAAGTATTCATGGGTAGCAAGAAGACTTGAAAAGCATGAAACGGTATTTGGACGCTTGGAAGATTGGAATTCACTACATATCAGTTCTTTTGATATTACTCCCTACGGATATAGTATTATAGGTGTATGTCCAAACTGTGGGCAGCATTCTTTAAAAAATCTTGCTGAGAAATAATCATCAAATGGAGGTATCATCCTATGCCCAGAACCAAAGGCAGCAAGAACTATGCCACCACTTCCGCTGACTTCGATGCCCAGATCAAGAAGTTACAGAAAGATAAGGCGATGCTTGAAGAAGGTCTTTCTAAGACTGTCGCCCAGATTGAAGAGCTGAAGACTGACATCAAGTCCTTGCGTGAGAGCCTGAAACCGCAGAAGGCGGAGATCAAACAGACCGAAAAGGAAATCGCAAAGCTGGAGGCTAAGAAAGCTACTGCCGAAGCAAGAGCCGCCGAAGCCGCAAAGAAAGAAGAAGCCGAGGATGTGCTGAAGAAGCTGCTGGCAAGTGGAATGACCGCAGATGAGATTCTCGAAAAGCTGAAGTAAAGTATTAGAGCCGTGTGTTCTTCTCCTGCGTTGGAGACTTGAACACACGGCTCTTACTATTATTGGAAAGCCTATATGGTTTTGAGGCTGAATGTGATATAATAGAAATGGCGGTTTACCGTACTACTTGTAAAGGGCAGGTGAGTGTACAAATGCACATCATTTGTCATAGCGAGAAATTTGAGTTCAACCTGGACAAGCTTATTGAAGCTATCACAAAGGTTTCAAAAGCAACATTGAATCGGATGAACAGCAGAATCACCGAGAAAATTCAGCAGTTGTTGGATTTGGGTGATAACTCGCTTGAAGACTATCCGCGTTCCCAGTGGATCTACGAAAGAATTGCAGAATTAGAGCGGATGCGGGAGTACATCAAACTTCTAAGAAAGACAAAAAGCAATAGAATTCCAGCGAAGCTGCACGCGCTTTGGCTTTGCAGGATAAAAAATAGCAGTCGAACATTGGCGAGCACATCGCTTGACCCAATGAGCATCGCATTGCCTGTTCCGCCCACGTTTGAGGCTACTTTGAGTAGTTTCGGACGTGGGAGGAATTTGAATGTCCTCCCGTGCTGAAAAACAATTAGATGTAATCGGAAACTACTATCATATTATAGATCCGGAGGGAGCATTGTCTGAAATTGAAAGGGCAAAGAAGGAAGCTGAGATACTAAATGATATGCCGAACAGCTTTCCAAAGGCTCTTTGCTTTGTAATGAAGCTTTCCGGTTTCACAAAAGAGGCTTTAGCCTTTGAATCAAAGGTGTCTGAGTCAACGATTGGCCGTTACAGAACCGGAAAGGTCAAACACTATTCTGAGAAAAATGTGGTGGCGCTGTGTGTTGCTATGCACCTTCCGCCGTGGCTTTCCTTTAAGCTCATAGAAAAAGCTGGCTTTGCTTTGGCTGAGACCGAAGAGCAACAGGCATTTATGACGGTTCTCACCTGCATGTTTATGAAATCAATCGATGAAGTGGATGAGTACCTGAAAGTAAGAGGCAATGAACCGTTGGTTCAGGTAGCTGCATAAGCTCAATACCTAATAGCCAATATGATAAAGAGCCGTGCGTCCAACTCCCAGACATGGAAGAAAACGCACGGCTCATTTGTTAAAACAAGTGGACTTTAAGTACGGAGGCAATTCTGGAAGAAGTTGTCATCAAGAATGAGTTGGGCATCCGTATGGTGTTTGAATTTGAAAAGATTCTGACCTTTGACGCCAACTACAACTACGTTTTTGCCGATAGTATTCAGGATATCCATGACAGGAATGTAATCGGTATCACCGCTCATGATGATAGCGGTGTCGAAAGCGTTATGAAATCCCTTTGTTAAAACATGCGTTGCAAGATTAACATCGGTTCCTTTCTCTTCAATATAATAAGTGGCAGGATTATTTATGTCCATTGTGGCGCCAGCAACTGGGCGTGCCACATGCAATCCTTCAATAACCGTAAAATAATCTTGATTTTTCAGACCTGTAATCCAATTATAGGTTGCCCTTCTTTTGGAATCAGTAATAAGAAAATCATCTGGCTTGGGAGCGAACAAAAATGTCTTGACTAATGTGTGCGGATTGGAAAGAAGATTGACGACCTCCTTTGGGATTTTGTTGAAATCAAGTCTTGGAACAACCGTTTGTACATGGGTGGGAATGGAAGTCCCAGCAGCGAGGGCTGCATTTTTCGCATCTTCCAGACACTTTGTACGATAATAATTATACTTAGAGATATCAAAATTCTCGAAGTCGATGAAAACCATTGCACGTAACATTCCAATTGACCTCCGATAATAACTAAAGGGCTGTCTGCTCGAAAGCCAAACAACCCTTTACTAAACACTATAGAACCGAAGTTCAAGTATTATTATATAGGCTATTTGGCAAAAAGTCAACATAAATATGGGATTATATCGCTATTATTCTTCATCTTCAGCTCTCGCCCGGAGCAAGTCTTGAATCTCTTTCTCAGTAGCTGGCCGGACAGCAGCTCTCTCCTGAAATTTGACCTTGCCGCAGTCCGGGCAACGGTCGGGCAGCGACTCTGCCTCAAAGCAGTAATGGCAGACGTCGCAGAAATAATAGTTCACAGCATTTGCACTTCCAATCTGTGTAGTAATTTATATCTCATCGGGATATTTTTCTATCCCAAGGTAGTCCTCAACATTGGTGATGCCCTCACCGGCAAGGTCGATAATGTTATCGAAGGGGATAACGACCGCCAGCTCTTTCTCAATGCCCACAGTCTTTCTGTCGCTGTCCGACATGATCCGCAGCTCCCGATAAACTGGGTCAATCATAACAACTGTGCCGGTTAGATTCATGTACTTACCGGTGTTCTCTGCGGTTTTCACAAAGTGGCGCACCACGACTTTCATGCCCTTTTTGACCTGCAGGAGCTTGTCGGACAGGTTATTCTTTTCCTCATCGGAAAGCTCGACCTTCTTCACCAGCAACTTGGTTGCACCTTCGCTTGAAATCTCATCATCGAAACCGCGCAGAGCAGCGAAGGGGCTGAAAATCTTTGCCCGGTTGGTGATGGACATCCGGGGATGCTTTGCAGGCGGCTCCGGCCGGGAGAGGTGGAGGATGTCCGCATACTTCTGGGCAACCAGCCGCCCTTCCTTGGTATTCTTGAAGTCTGCCATAAAATCCTCCCTCTTTGTGTATTACTTAGCCCTATGACCGCCGATCTGGCCGTTCCGCTCCCGCATGGTCGCGCCATCCAGATAGTTTGTGCCTTTCAGAACAGCGTTCTTGCCGAACTTCTTCTTGATGCCCAGCATCGTTTCCTGCAAGGCTTTTTCGCGTTCCAGTTTGCTGGTGTCGGTGAAGAAGTCCACTTGCAGAATGCCCTGATCCTTGACGACTCGGTTAGCGGCTATTGTTATTCTCCGCACAGTTAGCTTTTTGTTTGCGATACGGTCGAACAGCTCCATTGTGGCGGCCATAAGCTGGCTGCTGAGATTGGTGGGATTGTCCAGCTTGACGGTGCCGTGTGCGCCCTTCGGAATAGTTCGGCCGTAGTGGTCGATGTGAACAGGACCGTGGTAGGTGCCCTTGTCGCAGTTCTCTCGGTCATACCCGATGTCCAGCGTCAGGCTGTCGGTAACCAGTCCCTTGTCAGTGAGCTGGAATACCAGACTATCGGTCATCTCCTGCACGATGATCCGCGCCTTGTCGTAGGGGTAGGGGCAAGCGAGAACCTGACCCTCGGAAATACTGTTGGTCTCTGGACGGTAGGCGTTGATTTCTTTCATGCCGCATGGTTCTAGTCCCCAAGCGTGGTCGATGAGAATTTCCGCATCGACACCGAACTCATCGTAGAGCATCTCCTGATACTGGATACTGGCTCGTGCCAGTTCGCCCATCGTGTGGATACCATGCTTCTCCAGCCGGCGTACCGTGCCGGGACCTGTTTGCCAAAAGTCAGTGAGAGGCTTGTGATCCCAGAGCTGGTAGCGGAAGGATTCTTCGTCCAGCTCCGCAATGCGGACACCGTCCTTATCCGGCGCAGCGTGCTTGGCGGTGATGTCCATTGCCAGCTTTGCCAGATACAGATTTGTACCGATGCCGGCGGTGGCCGTGATGCCCGTGGTGTACAGCACTTCCCGAATCATTGTCATGGCGAGGTCATGTGCTGACATTTTGTAGTGGTCGAGGTAGGTGGTGGCATCGATGAACACTTCATCGATGGAGTACACCACGATGTCCTCCGGGGCAATGTATTTCAGATAGATACCGTAGATCTGACGCGATACCTTCTCGTAGTACGCCATTCGGGGCGGAGCTACCAGATAGGACACCTCAAGAGACGGGTCTGCGGCAAGAGCGGTCGCATCGTAGGATGGAGCTGACAAAGAAGGCGTCCCATCCTTGTACACGGCAGTGCGGTTTCGGATGGCATCGCGCAGGCGACCATTGTTGACTTCCTTGACACGCTGTACGACCTCGAACAGCCGAGCGCGGCCAGGGATGCCGTATGCTTTCAGAGAGGGGGACACAGCCAAGCAGATGGTTTTCTCTGTGCGACTTGCATCGGCCACGACCAGATTCGTGGTCAGCGGATCGAGATGCCGAGCTGCGCACTCTGCGGAGGCGTAATAGCTTTTAAGATCTATCGCGAGGTATGTGCGCGTTCCCATGCTGTGTCACTCCTTTCCATTAGGTCGCTCGCTCTACATACCAGCGGCCAAGCCGTCCGGTAAAGCGAGGGTCGATGTGTTCAAAGAACAGATGCTTCTCCTTGCCCTGAATGAGAACCGTGAAGCAGTCGCCAGTGCAGTCGTTGTCCGCTGTGCCAGCCGGCCGGAAGTCTCGGACAGTCTCAATGGGAAACGTCCGGCCGTCCGCCCAAGTGATGGAGGTCGGCAGCATATAGCCAGTAGAATCGAACTCCGAGGCGACCTTCACATAGACGCGCTCGATCTTGGTTCGCTTTGGAATAGCCATGTAAGCCACCTCCCACTATTAAAGGTGGCCGGCATCATCCGAGATGACACCGAGGAAATTTCGGTCGGGCATATCGGGAAGACGGAAACGATTGTCATCGTTCATCTGTTGTAGCTTCAGCAGCAACAGGTTCACATTCGTGCCAAGCTGACGAGCAATCTGGACGATGTCAAAACCATCGCTGACCAGTTCCTCAATTGAGTTTTCGTCAAGGAGCAGGTTGGCAGCGAAGAGGTTCGCTTCATATTCGGTTGTGCTTGTAATGTCAAACAGTTCAAACTCCATCAGCCCGGTTTCGGACTTTCCAAGAGAGCGATGGAGAAGAGCGTGGCCCAGTTCGTGGGCGCACACGAGCCGCTTCATTTCATCTGACAGGTTGGCATTGATAAAAATGAAGCTGTTGTTCAAGATGACCTTGAACGCGCCTTTCTGCCGCTTGAAATCACTTCGCTCCAAAACCTCAATGTCGAGGGCTTCAGCGATTTCAAACGGATCATTGGATCTGTATTTTCGAGCCAGACGACCCGGCAAGATGGAGGCTTTCCTACTAATCATGATTGTACTTCACTCCATATCATGGGGAACAGCTGAACGCTGTAAATCAGGATTCGCTGCCGGATTCTGAAATGCCCCGGTATTTTTTAGGAACGTACTTTCTGTTTTTCTCTTTGGCTTTCCAGTACGCTTCCTGGAAGGCGCGCATCATGGCCTCCATATCTTCCTCAGCCAATTCACCGCCAGCGTACAAACCGGATACCTCTTTAATAAGGCGTTCGGCCTGCTCGTGTCCTCTAGAGCCATATTTCTCGGTGGCTTTGATAACGAAGTCAGCGTTATCATCCATGAGGGAGCTGACTTCAATTCCAAGTGCATCGGCGAGCAGGGGATAGGTCTCCTTTTGCTTTGGCATCCGTTCTCCGCTTTCATAATTCTGGATGGTGCGTAGTGCAATGCCGGTCATTTCCGCAAGCTGCTTCTGTGAATACTTTGCAGCAAGTCGGGCAGCCCTGACTTTCTCACCGAACTTCATGGTCGTCTCCTCCTAATTAATAGCGCATTGTGAGTTATGTTGCGCTTGACAATATGCAAGTTGGCTCGTATAATGTGAATCGTAAACGCAACTTGCATATTCATATTAGCGCACAACACGCAAGTTGTCAAGCGCAAGATGAAAGAAAAGTTTGGAAAATGCGCCTTGGTACCAGCGTGTGTTTCGACTTTTGGAATATTGATCTCCAGAAAAGGTTGTGTGATAGTGTTGGAAGCAAACTGCGGAATTTATACGACCCAAGGTAAACGGATGCTGCTTGCAGTCCGTGCAACGGTTAACGGGCGTAAGGCTGTGGCGTATGTAAAGAACGGAAAGCTGCAAGCCTATGAGTACCTAGATGACCTGGCGGCCCAGTGCTGCGCCGGTCCATGCCTCAAATTTGAGGACACGGGCGAGAAGAAACGGGTGTGAGTCCGCAAACTTGGCTCATCGGAGAATCGTGTGAGTCAGTCGAAAACTAAACTGCTGCCTGTTTGGTGCTGCTCGAATGCGTAGTAAGCCGGGGTAGACATTCAGATAACTCTATTTGGAGCTGTCTGGAGTCTGCCTCGGCTTTTTTGTTTGGAATGATCTTGTATGGACAGTTAAAAGGTTGCAGGAAATATGTCACAAGGAGCTAGACATTAAAACTATATATGAAAAAAATTTGCTTAAAAGTGGAGTGATTTTTGCCTCTCAGATGTTTATAGGCGCGAGAAAGAAGGAAATGCCGCTTACACGGGGTGAGACTCTTCTAAATTACAGAGTTTTATGCAGTCACAACAAAAAGTCGTACTAAGTATTAGTAAAAAAGCACAAAAAAGATTGACAAAAATCTACACAAGTAATGTCTGCAAGTGGGTTGCCGACAGGTTTATGAGGGAGTATAATAAAAAAGCAGCGAAAAATAGAGAGATTTGTCTGATACATTTGCTGCCAATAAATACCACCCCAAGCCAGGTTGATTCCTGAGAACGTAATATACGAGGACGTTACATAATGAAGATTTTAATCTTAATCAAGAGCGTAGTAAGCGCATTTGAAAAGAATATAGGCCGAAGTACATTGCGACTCAGACGGGGGTATCAGCCTCTGACCTGATTTGTTGCCGACACCTTTTTCCTAGAAAGCGGGCCGGAATGGTTCATGGAACTGTATGTACTTTGAGTGATCCGAGTACATACGTTCTGGGACCATTCCGGCCTTTTTCGCTGTTTACGCTTTTGAAGAAAGGGGGTGGACCGAGGTGGCATCTGCTGTACATAAGAATATCGAGCCCAAAGTGGCGGCTGTTAATGCCAACTCGGTTTGCCACCAGTTGTCGCAGAATACTGCTGAGCAGGAGTTTGTTGCTCCAGATGAGTTTGTCGCTGAGGTTCAGTGGTCTTTGTCAATACGAAAGCTGATCGCAGGTTTGGAGTTTGGAGATGCCCTGAAGCTGTTGATGAATGACCGGGATATGTCTGTAGAGCAGATGGAGTCTGAGTCCGGACTCTCGGTCTCCACAGTGAAGCGGCTTCGCACAGGTCAGGAGGCAAGCGCGGAACAAATCGTTGCCATTTCGGTGGCATTGCGTCTTCCGCCAATGGTCAGCAGTGATTTATTGAGAATGTGTGGAATCACACTGGACTTTAACAATCAAAGGAATACGGTCTATCAGATGATTCTGACGGGCCATTACAAAGACGGTATCGAGCAAGTCAACGTCTATCTTGCAGCTTGTGGGTGCGCCCCACTCAAAACTGCCTGCTAAAGTACCTACAACAGAATACCCATGAGGCGATTGGACCGCAAAATGGTCTGGTCGCCTCTTTTTTGGAAATTTTTTCTGAGGTTAGGGCTCAGAAAGTGAGCTCTAAATGGCAGTAAAAGGGCGAAGAACCGTGCTGTAATGCCATCAAAAATGACATCAAGCTTTGCAGAAGAACGGAATATCGATGGTTTTCATGCTGCTTTTTAGAGCTCACTTAGTGAGCTGGTGATTTGATCAGTCTTCGGCTATCATGTAGTCAGTTCAAGGGACGAACCCAAAAGGACAGCCCCAAGAACAAAAATAATATCGTAAGCCCGATTCTAGAGAAGGCGAAGGATACCATAACGGAGTTTTACCAACCGGCAGATGTCATCTGCTGGAGGTGAAACAGCCGGTCTATGGGTGTACCTCCCATCTCTGGAATCGGGCTTTTTGCATTTTGCAGGCAGTCCCGGCTCAGAATGTGAGCCCTGCTCCGTCTCCGTCATCGGTATCCTTCTCTCTCCCAGAGTCCGGGGGAAAGGACAAGAAAATGACTAACATGATGAACGGGGCAGTTGCAATCTATGGCGGCGTAGGCGTGATGGAGATTCATCAGCCGTTACCGCAGGCAGTGGAGAGCGTGGCACAGGCTGTCGAGGACTTGGCAGTCAACGCACACATCTCTCTGCGTGAGCTGAAGAACTGCGTGGACAAGGTGCTGGAGAAGAAGATTCCCGGCTATAAGCAGCTCATGGAAACAAATCCGGTGGTGGCAGCAAGGGCAACCGTGAACGGTGCGACGATCACGGCGTATACGAACGGCTACGCTGTTTATGAAGCAGACGATGCGCACACCGTGCTGGATGTGAACCGCTGCGGTGACTACCGCTATGAGTTCAACGATGGTACCTATGAGGTCGTCCCGGCTGAGGTGTTCGAGGATGCGGAGTGGACTGTGCGCCTGGTCATGGAGGGCGAACACCGGCTGGAAAATAACCGCAGCAAGATCAGCCGTGACTACGAGGAGTTCGCTCTGTCCTGCGATGGCACTGATTGGTGCGATGCCGCTATGGTGGATTTCATGGAGGCAGAAAACGCTGAGATGCTGGCGGACGAGGAACTCCGGAAGCTGTATGCCGCCATGAGCAAGCTCACGGAGCGTCAGCAGGAAGTCGTCCAGCTCTACTTTTATAAGGGGCTGAACCAGTACGAGATTGCAGAGGAACTGGGCATTGCTCGCCGTTCTGTCGGGAACTGCCTTGAGGGTGCTTTGAAAAAAATTAGAAAGAATTTTTAAGAAACTACCTCCCAAACGGCAAAAAATCGTGCGCTTTATGAGAGGACTTCCTCTCACGAATACATCCAAGGAGGTTACACCCCATGAGTAACATCAAGAATCCCCAGAACAATCCCTTAAAGAATCCGGCTCCGGTGCGACCGCCCGGCGGCAGCACCGCCCCAAAGACCGTTTATGTCTGCTCTCCGTTCCGTCCTACGGCAGCATCGGTAGCAGACAGGGCAGAGGAGCAGTGTTCCAATATCGAAAGGGCACTCAAGGCCTGCCGAATCCTCGCTATGATGGGCATCCAGCCGCTGGCACCGCATCTGTATTTCACTCGTTTTCTCAAAGACGATGTGGCAGCAGAACGAGATGCCGGGATGCGGTTTGCGCTCTCGTGGCTGGAGCAGGCAGACGAACTCTGGGTGTTCGGTGAGCGCGTGTCGGATGGTATGGCACAGGAAATCGCCAAAGCCAAGGAACTGGGCAAACCGGTGCATACCCTTCCAGAACCCGGACGAGTGGCAGAGCATCTCGCAGAAATACAATCTGACCGGTGACGGTCAACAGGAGATGCAGCCCAAGGCTGCGGAAAGTGAGCAACACAATGATGAACGATAAGAACCAGAATACCAGTGCCCCGGAGGTGCATCGTATTCTCCCGGTGATGCTGAAGGTCGAGAACCTCCACATCCATCTGGATGAGCGCAGCACCAGCAACACCTATTTCAATGGTGTCGAGGATCAGGACGAGGAGCCGGATATCGACATCGAGGCCATGATCGCCGCCATCTGCGCAAAGACCGGCCTTTGCAAGCAGTCTGTCATGATGGTTCTGGATGCTCAGGCTGAGTATCTGGATGCTGTCTGCGGTGAGGATGAGGTGGACGAGGATGAGTGAGATGCTGACCGGTCCCAAGAAGATCGTGGATGGGCTGACGGAGGTGTTCCGCGGCCTGACCCAAATGTGTGAGGGCATGGCAGAGCAGATCGAACTCCTGGAGTTCACGCCTGACGATGCAACAGAGGAGGACAAGCTGATCCCTCCTGCAAAGCTCCCGCCTGTGGACACAGCACCAAAGGCGCTGGACGTTACGCATCCTCGCAAGAAGCCGGTGAAGCGCCCCCGTAAGCAGGAGGACACTCCGCCTGTGGTGGAGGAACAGACCAATGAACCTGCTGAAGAAGCTCCTGCGGAGGAAAATCCTGCCGCAGAGGAGGCTAAGGAAGAACTGTCCGACTTCCCGGATGACTCTGCAGATGACGTGCTCTTTGATTTGAATACCACCCAAAAGGCGGAACCCGAACAGCCTGCTGTGACCATCTCCAAGGACGAGATCACGGCAGTCATCGTGGCGAAGATCAAGCAGAAGCGCAGCAACAACGAGAAAATCGGTCAGTTGCTGAAGACCTACGGCGTGGGTCAGCTTTCTGAACTGCCGGCAGCGAAGTACGAGGCGTTCCTCGCAGACATCTCCCAGCTGTAACGGAGGTGTCGTATGCCCGAAGTACACGCGATCCTCTCTGCGTCCAGCTCGAAAAGATGGCTGAATTGTACGCCATCGGCTCGGCTGGAGCAGAATTTTCCCAATGAATCCTCGGTGTATGCCGAGGAGGGAACAGCCGCCCATGCGCTGGGTGAGTACAAGCTCCGCAAGTACCTGCATGAGCGTGTGAGGCGGCCTACTTCCGAGTTCGACACCGATGAGATGGATGCAAATACCGACATCTATGCGGAGTACATCATCTCCACAGTCGAGCGCATCAAGGAAACCTGCCCGCATCCGCTGGTCATGGTGGAGGAACGGCTGGACTACAGCTATCTCGTTCCGCAGGGATTCGGTACCGGCGACTGTGTGATCATCGCAGACGGTACCCTCTATGTCATGGACTATAAAAACGGAAAAGGCGTGTTTGTCAGCTGTGACCATAACCCGCAGATGATGCTCTATGCTCTTGGTGCTTACCACGCCTATGGGTATCTGTATAGCATCACCAAGGTTTCCATGACCATCATCCAGCCCCGGCTGGAAAACATCTCGACCTTTGAGTGCAGTGTGGAAGATCTGCTGGACTGGGCAGAAAACTATGTCCGACCCAGAGCCAGACTCGCCTTTGAAGGCAAGGGCGAGCAGGTTCCCGGTGACTGGTGCCGGTTCTGCCGCGCCCGGACTTCCTGCAAGGCCTGCGCCGCCGAAGCAATGGCGCTGGTCAAGACCGAGTTTCTTGATCTGGACGCCGGCGTGCTGGTAGACGAGCAGGAAGAAACGGATGCTACTGCATCCTACGACCCGGACACCACAGCACCGACCTTCAAGTCCCCGGCATTGCTTTCCAAGGCGGACATCGAAAAGATGCTGCCTACGCTGAACCGTATCGAGTCATGGATCGAAGCCATCTTTGCCTATGTCAGCTCCGAGGCTATCAACCACGGTGTCTGCTGGGATGGGTACAAGGTGGTGGAAGGTCGCAGCAAGCGGCAGTTCCTTGACCCCAAAGCGGTGGCGGGAGCTGCCACACAGGCTGGGTATACCGATATCTATAAGACTGAGATGATTTCTTTGACCGAGTTTGAAAAACTCATGGGCAAGAAGAAATTTCAGGAAGTTCTGGGCGAGTATGTGGTAAAGCCGCCCGGTAAGCTGGCACTTGTTCCGGACTCTGACCCCAGACCGGCAGTTGACCTTGATACTGCCGCAGACGAATTTACACCACTCGAATAAAACACAATGGAGGATTACAAATCTATGGCTACTGCAAACAAGACGATGAGTGCGACCAAGGTCGTCATCCCTTGCCGCATTTCCTTTGCCAACATCTTCGAGGCCAAGAGCATCAACGGCGGTGATGCGAAGTATTCCGTTTCCTGCCTGATCCCCAAGGAGGACAAGAAGACCCTGCTGGCGATCCACAAAGCAATCGAAGCCGCCAAGGAGGATGGCAAGACCCGTAAGTGGGGCGGTAAGATTCCGCCTAACCTCAAGATGCCCCTGCGTGATGGTGACATCGACCGTCCGGACGATGAGAACTATGCGGAGCATTTCTTCCTGAACGCTACCAGCAAGGATGCACCGCAGGTGGTTGACCGCCATGTGCAGCCCGTGACCGATCCCATGATGGTCTACTCCGGTTGCTACTGCAATGTCAGCGTCAACTTCTACGCTTTCAACGCTAACGGCAACCGTGGCGTGGCGGCTGGCCTGGGCAACATCCAGTTTGTCAAGGATGGCGACCGTCTGTCTGGTCGTGCCTCTGCGGATGCAGACTTCGATGCACTGGAGGATGACGAGGAAGTCCTCGGCGGCGATTCCGGTGAGGAACTGCCCGACTACCTGCGCTAAGTACGCAATGACCGGGAGGGAGCTTCGGCTCCCTCTTTTTTACATTGAAAAATCGAGGTGATGAACTTTGAAGGAGACTTTGATCGACATTGAGACCTACTGCGAGGCGGATATCAAGAAATGCGGTCTGTACCGCTATGTGTCTGACCCCAGCTTCGAGATCCTGCTCATTGCATGGGCAACGGATGAAGGCGATGGGTTCGGAGAAACGAAGCTGGCTGACCTTGCATCCGGGGAGCCTTTCCCACAGGAACTTCTGGATGACTTCAAGGACAGCAATGTGACCCTGATCGCTCACAATGCGGCATTCGAGCGCGTGAGCTTTTCCCGGTATCTCCAACAGCACTATCCCGGACAGTATCTGGAATCCGGCACATTCCTGTCGCCGGACAACTGGATCTGCACGATGGTCATGGCTGCTTCGCTGACTCTGCCTATGGCCTTGAAGGATGTCGGCGAGGTCTTGAGAACCACACAGCAAAAGGACGAGGAGGGCAAACGGCTCATCAAGCTGTTTTCTGCGCCCTGCAAGCCGACCAAGTCCAACGGCGGGAGAACCAGAAACCTCCCGCACCACCTCCCGGAAGACTGGGCGAAGTTCAAGTACTACTGCATTCAGGACGTTAACACGGAGGTGGACATCTACAAGCGGCTGAAACGCTTCCCAATGCCCGACCGAGAGTTGCATCACTACCGGGTAAATGAGCGTATCAACGACCGTGGCGTAAGGATCGACACGGAACTGGTCCAGCAGGCTATCACTTGCGACCTGCTTCTGTCGGATGCCATGACTACGAAAGCGTATGAGCTGACCGGGCTGGAGAACCCGAACTCCGTGTCCCAGCTGAAGACCTGGCTGGATGAGCGTGGCATCTCCATGGACACGCTGGGCAAGAAGAATGTCACCGAGATGATCGGCGAGCTGGACAAGAATGGCGTGGATGCCGAGGCAATGGATATGCTGAAGCTCCGGCTTCAGATGGCAAAGAGCTCCGTCAAGAAATACCAGGCAGCGGAACGCTGTGTCTGCCCGGATGGCAGGGCCAGAGGACTGTTCCAGTTCTACGGCGCAAGCCGTACCGGACGCTACTCCGGCCGGAACATCCAATTGCAGAATTTGCCGCAGAACCACATCTCCACGCTGGATGAGGCAAGAACACTCGTGAAAATGGGCTGCTTTGACATGGTGGAGAGCATCTACGGCAACACACCGGATGTCCTTTCCCAGCTCATCCGCACCATGCTCATTCCGAGGGATGGATGCGAGTTCATCGTGGCGGACTTCTCCGCCATCGAAGCCCGGGTGCTTGCGTGGGAAGCAGGGGAGCAGTGGGTGCTGGCTGCCTTCAAGAATGGCGAGGACCTCTACTGCGCCACGGCTTCTCAGATGTTCCATGTCCCGGTGGTCAAGCACGGCATCAACGGTGACCTGCGCCAGAAAGGGAAGATCGCAACACTGGCCTGTGGCTACGGCGGTTCTTCCGGTGCGCTCATCAGCATGGGTGCCTTGCAGATGGGACTGAAGGAAGAAGAGCTCCCGGAGATCATCGACTCATGGCGTGAAGCCAACCCCAAGATCGTGCAGTACTGGTGGGACGTGGAGAAAGCCGCAATGCAAGCCTTCAAAAATAAGGAACGGCAGGACATCGGCAGGATCAGCTTTGCCTTTTCTTCTGGAACCCTTTGGATGGTGCTGCCGTCCGGCAGAAAGCTGGCGTATCTCAAACCCAAGCAACAGCCGAACCGCCTCGGTCGCATGAGCCTGACCTACGAGGGCGTGGGCCAGAACCACAAATGGGCACGGCAGGAAACTTATTCCGGCCGACTGGTCGAGAATGCTACACAGGCCATTGCCCGGGACATTCTGGCTGAAGCCATGGCTCGGATCGAGGATGAGGGCTTGAACATCGTGGCGCACGTCCATGACGAGGTCATCATCGAAGCCCCCAAGGGTAAGTACACGGTGGAGGAGATCTGCCAGCTCATGGCGGCTAACCCTGACTGGTGCGATGGCCTTCCGCTGGCAGCCGCCGGGTATAAAGGCGACTACTACTTTAAGGATTGAGGTGACCAGATGCCGCACGCCATTGAAATGAAGGACGGCAAGATCCTGACGCCGTTTGGCATCCGGGATCTGCTGGAAGCCGTGTCCGACTATGCCGGCGAGGAACTGGCTCGTGAGATCGAGAGCTATATCGACACGAATGTAGCGGATATCGATGACTACGAAAAGGAGTACGACCGCATGGAGCAGGACAATGAACGCCTTGCTGACCATCAGCGGTCTGTCCTCTGTAATATCCGGGAAGAGGTGGATGCTTTGGACACACTCCTGCACGACGCTCGGCTGAACCGCGCCCGGATGCAGGGAGCAGTCAAGATTATTCGACAGATGATCAACCGGGAACTGTAAGAGAGCTGAGAACTACAAAACACGGTGCCCTTGTCATAAGGACACCGGCGTATAAGAGGGCGCATAAATATGCGCCGCAGAAAGGAAAGCATATGAAAACAGGCAGAAATCTGCAGGAAGTCCTTGTAGAACTGGATCGCCAGAACAAGGCAAAGCAGGATTTTATCGCTCCGGCACCGGGGATGCGCCTCCGGGAAGATGGACACACCTTTGAGCTGAATCATCTGACCACGGACCAGCAGATGACCTTCGGCACCACCTCGCTATTCCACCGTCAGGTGGCATCGGCGCTGGGCATCCCGGCCAAGTACTACGACCTGATGCAGAGCCAGAAACCGGAACTGCTGGCGGAGAACGTGAACGCTTGGTTTGCAGACAGAACCAGCTCCTACATGGTGCGGTCTATGGACTACGGCTCTGGGCAGGTCGCCCGTGCGCTGCTGTCGGAGCGATACCGCCGTATCGACAACATGGAGATCGCCACATCGGTGCTGCCGCTGTTTGCAGGCAATGATCAGTACGAGGTCATGTCCTGCGAGGTAACGGAAAATCGGCTGTACCTCAAAGTGGTCAACCATCGCCTGGAAATGGAGGTCCGCAAGGGTGACATCGTGCAGGCTGGCGTGATGATCTCCAACTCCGAGGTGGGTCTGGGCGCAGTGTCCATCCAGCCGCTGGTGTACCGTTTGGTCTGCACCAACGGCATGGTGGTCAATGACATGGGCGAACGCCGTCACCATGTGGGCCGTCAGGCGAAGGCGGTGGAGGACAGCTTCACGCTGTACTCGGACGAAACCATGGAGGCCGAGGACAAGGCGTTCCTGTTGAAGCTCCGTGATACAACGATGGCAGCCATTGACGAGGCGCGTTTCGCACAGGTGGTGGGGCGTTTGCAGGAGTCTATGGCAGTCCCCATCACCGGCAAGGTGCAGGATGTGGTACAGCTCACTTCTCAGAGCTATGGCATCAACGCAGATGAGCAGGAGGGCATCCTCAAATACCTCATCGCCGGCGGTGACCTGTCGCTCTACGGCTTGTCCAATGCAGTCACCAGAGCGTCACAGGATGTTGCCTCGTATGACCGGGCAACCACACTGGAAGGTATCGGCTGGCAGGTCGCTACGATGGAGCCTGCCCAGTGGAAAGAAATCAACCGGTGAGGTGAGCAGCGTGGAAAAAGAGACACTGGCTGTTCGCTGGATCGAACACAAGGATGAAAGCCCACCGGAAAGGCGGCACAACCGCAGCCATGCCGACCCAACGGCAGATGCCGCCATCGGTCATGTGCTGCTGGAAGAACGCCGGAAGAGCAAGAGAAAGCGTCCGCGCACCGGAGTGTGGCGGGCGGAGGAGGGGAAACAGAGTGAGGGAAAGTGAAGTCGAGCACCAGTTCGTGGAAGCTGTGAGGGCCGCCGGAGGGCAGGCCCTTAAATTTACCAGTCAGAGCATGAATGGCGTGCCGGACAGACTGGTCCTGCTGCTGGGCGGCAAGTGTGCGTTTGTGGAGCTGAAAGCCCCAGGCAAGCAGATGCGGCTGTTGCAGCGCAAGCGTCGGCAGCAGCTTGAAGCACTGGGCTTTCCGGTGTTCTGCGTAGACCGCCCGGAGCAGATCCAGCCTGCCATTGATGCACTTATCCATTGGAGCCCCGGCAAACCTATTCCACAGGGCATTGGAGCGAAGATCCCGGAGATGCCGGCGGTTACGTTGCCGCAGGGCAATACAAAAGGCGCAGAGCAGGAAGCGAGGTGATGCCAAATGAAGTTCATTCCCCATGATTATCAGCGGTTCTGCACGGAGTATATCAAGACTCACCCCATTGCAGCTCTGTTCCTGGATATGGGCCTGGGTTAAGGCAAGACCGTCATTACCCTGACCGCAATCCAAGACCTCATGCTGAACACATTCGAGGTCAATAAGGTCCTCATCATCGCACCGCTGCGTGTCGCAAGAGACACATGGCCGGCTGAAATTGAGAAGTGGGATCACCTGAAAAATCTGGACATTTCAATCGTCGTGGGCGATGTGAAGACACGCATTGCCGCCGTCCATCACCCAGCTATGATCTATGTGGTCAACCGTGAAAACGTCAAGTGGCTGGTGGAGTACTACGAGAAGAATGGAATGCGCTGGGACTTCAGCATGGTGGTCATTGACGAGCTGTCATCCTTCAAGAATTATCAGTCCCAGCGTTTTAAGTTCTTGCGCAAAGTCCGCCCGTATGTGAAACGCTGGGTCGGACTGACCGGCACACCGTCCTCCAATGGCCTCATGGATCTCTGGAGCGAAATCGGAATTTTGGATGGTGGTCAGCGTTTGGGCAAGTTCATCGGACGTTACCGTGAAGCCTATTTCAAGGCGGCGTCCATGAATCCGTCCAGCGGCGTGGTGTTCCAGTACAAGCCCAAAGAGGGAGCCGAGGAGCTGATCTATCAGCGAATCTCGGACATCACCATCTCCATGAAGGCTCTGGACTACCTGAATATGCCGGATTGCATCCCGACACGGTACGAAGTCGAGATGAACACCGAGGAACGCAAGCTCTACGATATGCTCAAGCAAGACCTCCTGATCCCCTTGAAGGACGGGGACATAGATGCTGCCAATGCTGCATCGCTGACTGGAAAATTGTTGCAGATGAGCAATGGCGCAGTCTATGACGAGAACGGCAAAGCGAGAGTTCTGCATGACCACAAGCTGGAGGCACTGGAAGACCTCATCGAAGCTGCCAATGGACAGTCGGTGCTGGTGGCCTACTGGTTCAAGCATGACCGGGAGCGCATCATCAACCATCTGACGAAGCTCAAGATCCCGGTGCGCGACATCAAGACCAGCGATGACATCAAGGATTGGAATGCCGGCAAGATCCCGGTTGCCCTGATCCACCCGGCATCGGCTGGACATGGCCTGAACATCCAGCAGGGCGGACACATCCTGATTTGGTTCGGTCTGACATGGAGTCTCGAACTCTACCAGCAGACCAATGCCCGCCTCTGGCGGCAGGGCCAGACACAGGTGGTCACCATCCACCACATCATCACAAAGGACACAGTGGACGAGGATGTGATGGCAGCCTTGGAACAGAAAGACATGACACAAGAAAAGCTGATTTCTGCCGTCAAAGCACGGCTGGAGGAATGAGAATGGATAAGATTTTGTTTTTGAACGAGAAAGACCGCAATACTGGTCTGAGCCTCGAACACAGCGATTACCGCTATAAAACAGCCAAGCCGGTGGCAGCAACCAAGCCCAAGCACGATGAAGTTGGCTTCACAATTCCGTATGCGATGTTCCGCCCCATCCGAGAGCCGGGCTTGCTCTGTGAGCTGCTGGGTGATAACCCGGTGCGCCGCTGTGCAGACCTCAAAATGAACCTCGACTTCCTGATGAAGGAAGCCTATGAGCACATGATCGAGCAGATGATGTGCAGCACACGCCTGAACGAAATTCGCTGCCAGATGAACATGTGCAAAGAGGACCGAGCAATGGAGCACTACGCCCGGATGACAGAGAAAGGCGTGTCGGTCGATGCACCCAAGGTCACCACGCAGGAGCAGCGCAAGGCCATTTTGGACGCTGTCACCTGGAAATACGAATGGATTCAGCAGAACAAAAAGCGATGCTTCCGGTTTGCCGAGGTCATCATTGCACGCCAGGAGAACGGCGGAACGAAGAACCTGCAGGAATCCCGGTTTGTGGAGGACTTCATCCAGTATGCCGCAGCCCTGCCGGAACCCAACCGCAGAGTGCTGGACATGATGTACGAAGCTGCATGGCAAATCATTTGCATCTACCGCTTTGGGATGACCAGGGATCAGGTGCCGGAGCCCTGGTATGACACAGTCAGTGAGGTTCGCAAGAACGGCAAGGAGCACGCCGATGGGAAATGTTGAGTATGCCGAATGTTATGCAGAACTGGCAAACGCCATCGTTTTGCAGGCATTCAAGGATTATCGTAAGGCACTGTTCAAGCTGGTGCAGGAGCCGGAGGAATGGAAACACCGGTCCAGCAAAAAGAAACTGGAGCGATTCTTCCACTCGAAGTGGTATCGCACCCTGACCGATTTGGATCCTGCGATCCTGATGCAGGAGGCAAAGCGGCAGGCAGATATCAACGTTGAACGATGGGAGCGCGGCCGTGCAAAGGCGCAGGAGCGCGCCGCGAGAAAAGCTGCTGAACAGAATTTCTCTATTGCTGCAGCTATGTGATACACAACTTCGGTCAGGAAGGAGGGCTTGACCATGAGCGAAGAAACGGAGAAGCAGGACTATATGGAAAAAGCCAGAGAACTGGCCGATTCCTATCCACGTCTGCTGGCAAAGCGACAAGAGCTAAAACAACAGATCGATGAATCCTCTGCATGGTTCTACACGCGGGAGGAGGTCATCTACAAGCTGTCACAGGGAGCGCATGAGCAGGGCGAGCGGGTCAAAACCAGCGGCACCTCCAACCCGGTGGAGCGCACCGTCCTCAACTGCGACAAGGTGCTGGCATCCATGAACCGGGAGATTCAGGAGCGCCGGGAGGAAGAACTGATCACTCCGTACCGCCGGGTCTGTGAGGAGATTGAGTTGTTTGAGATCGGGCTGCGGAGCCTGCGTGGGCGGACACAGCTCGTTGCCCAGCAGCTCTTTGTGCAGCGGAAAGCCATCCCAACGATAGAGGACAGTTCTGGCAAGGTGCTGGGGCGGAAGACTGTGGAGGCTGAACGGGAGAGGGCACTTGCTGGGATTGCCCAGACGCTGGAACGATTGGAGGCGTAATTTTGAAAGATACAGAGAAGGTAACGGAGGCCATGCTTGCCACAGTGGTCTCTACTTGCGAGAAATACCGCATGATTGAAGCCGAAGAGCAGAAAGCCCAAGCTGAACTCCACAAGCACGCAAAGTCAGAAAATGAAGCAGTTTATCCAAAGGAGAAAGCGATGTACGATAAGTTGGCAGCAGATGCTTCAACACGCTGCCTCATGGCCTATCAGTGGCGGCGAGACTTCAATATCGCTTTGCAGAAGGTAGAGCCATTCAAGGCACGGATGGTGCTGGAGCAGCATTTTATTCGGGGTCAGCCACTCAAGGCCATTGAGGTCGGGCATGGCAAGACGATGAGCCGCACCACGGCAACGCACTACAAGAAGGTCGGAATCCGGGGGTTTGCCAGGGAACTGGAGAAGATTCTCCCGGATCTTGAAAGCAAGGAAAAAATTATTTTTGGAAAGTGAACACTTTCCGAGCATCGTTGTACGCCGACCGTACTTGATTGAACATTTTTCTTGTTTACGGTACGTCCGCAATTTGGTATAATTTATACTGGAAAAGCTGGATAGAGAAGCGTATTGCCGAGGCAGTCAGAAATGACTTTGCTTCGGCTTTTTTGTTGCGGGGATCAATTCGACGCCAAAGCTGTGACTTCTCTGTCCGGCTTTTTACTTTTACATCAACCCAAGGTCTATCGACCGGGAAAAAGAGGTGAGTTTTCATTGGGTCGCAAGAATAAAAACGGTCGTTCAAGACCTCATGTGAATAAATACATCAACCAGAAAGGGCGGATGCTCCGTAAGCAGCGCACAGCCCGGACTGAAAAGTCTGCCCAGCAGGAAGCGTTGCGGCAGGACATGTCGCAGCAGGATTCTCCGCAGCAGATCGTGCAGAGGTTCGAGATCTGGTTTGCCGAGCTGGGAGACCATTACGGCAGTTCCGTGCAAAGCGGCAGCCGCCCGGTGCTGGTCATCAGCAATGATGTGGCGAATCGGTTTTCCAGCACGCTCACGGTGATCCCCCTGACCACCGTGCAGAAGAAGCTGGGTCTGCCCACGCACATCCAGATCGCAGAGGCAGACTGCCAGATGATCAATGACCATGCGTATCTGCGCAACTCTGTCGCACTGGCAGAGCAGGTCACGACCATCGGAAAGAACGCCCTGCTGAACAAGCTGGGCAGCCTGACCTCTACCGCCAAGCAGCGGGAAGTGGAGCAGGCAATCGCGGTGTTCTTTAACATGGGCACTGCTGACACTACTACCAAGAAGGAGGCGAGAACGTGGTAGACATCAAGAATATCCCTGCGAGACTGAAAAGTGACTGCCGGTTCTGCGTCTGGAAGTTTGAAAAGCGAAGCGGTCAGAAGACCAAGATGCCGTACAACCCGGCCAACGGTGACCGGGCCAGAATCAACGATCTGCGCACATTTGCCGATTTCAAGACCACCCTCATGACCTATGCCATGGGCGGGTACGACGGCATCGGTATTGCGGTCGGCAACGGCATCGGCGCTTTTGATATCGACCACTGTTTCAGAGAGGACGGGACGCTGAACGACACAGCAGCGACCGTCCTTTCCATTTTCCCCACGGCATACGTTGAGAAGTCTCCGTCCGGTAAGGGACTGCGAGGCTTTTTTGGCGTGCCGGAAGATTTTGTCTACGACAAGACAGTCTATTACATCAACAACCGCAGCAAAGGGCTGGAAGTGTATATGCCCGGTGCGACAAACCGTTTCGTCACCGTGACGGGAGATGTTTACCGCACAGGTGAGATTCCCAACGATGAGACGGCGATGACCACATTGCTGGATTCGCTGATGAAGCGAAATAAGCAGGTGCAGAACACACAGCTCCGACATCACTCGTATCTGGACGATGACGCGGTCATTGCCCATGCAGAGGAGGCCAGCAACAGCGACAAGTTCAAACGGCTCTTTGCCGGTGACTGGGAAGATCTCTACGACAGCCAGTCGGATGCAGACATGGCACTCCTGTCCATCCTCGCGTTCTGGTGCGGCTGTGACGAGGAGCAGATGGACCGCATCTTCCGCACTTCAAGTCTGATGCGTGACAAGTGGGATCGCCAGCAGGCTGGCACGACTTACGGTGCAATCTCCATTCGGAACACCGTCAACACCTGTGCAGCGGTGTACGTTCCGGTCAACGCACAGGACATCGTGGACGAGGAGTTCACAAACCTTGACCCGGAGTCTAAATCCCCGGAGTTCCAGCCGGACATCACCAAGCTCACCCTGTCACTGGATGAGATGGCTCCGCACACGAATCCCAGATACGGCAGGGACGAGATCGGCATGGGCAATATGTTTGCCGATTTCTTCAAGCCCATCGCCCGGTATAACAGCGAGCGTGGCATCTGGTATGTCTATGACGGGAAGGTCTGGCAGCCGGACACCGAAAACCTCAAGGTGGCGGAACTGGCGAAGCTGCTGGCGGACAAGCTGTATGTGTTTGCCCTGACGATCACAGAGGAGGATGCCCGAAAGCGATTCATCGACCGGGTGCGGAAGCTCCAGCTCCGAAAGCACCGGGAAACCATGCTGAAGGATGCAAAGTCTGTGTTCCCACTGTCCATGAAACACTACGACCGGGATATCTACCTGTTCAACTGCCAGAACGGAACGCTGGATCTGCGGACGATGGAGTTCCGGGAACACCGCCCGGACGACTACCTCACAAAGGTGTCCCCGGTCATCTATGACCCGAAAGCAGACTGCCCTCGCTGGCGGACTTTCATCACAGAGATCATGCAAGGGGATAAGGCGAGAGCCGACTATCTGCAAAAAGCCATCGGATATGCCTTGACCGGTGATACGAGGATGGAATGTCTGTTTATCCTCTATGGTCCTACTTCCCGAAACGGTAAGGGCACCACCATGGAAAGCATCCTACGGATCATGGGTGAGTACGGCAAAAACGCCGACCCCACCATGCTGCAGGCAAAGTTCAATTCCCAAAGTGGTGGACCGTCTGAGGAGATCGCTCGCCTTGCCGGCTCCCGGTTTGTCAATATCTCAGAGCCGGAGAAGAAGATCACGCTGGATGCAGCCCTGACCAAACGCCTGACTGGTAACGACACCATTACGGCCCGATATTTGCATGAGAACAGCTTCGAGTTCCGTCCGAACTTCAAGATCTTCATCAACACGAACCACCGTCCGAACATCACGGATCTGACCTTGTTCGAGTCCGGTCGTATCAAGATCATCCCCTTTGACCGTCACTTTGATGAAAAAGAACAGGATAAGGGATTGAAGGGCTTCTTTGCGGAACCGGAAAATATGTCCGGTATCCTGAACTGGATGCTGGAAGGGTATAAGCTGTTTCGCAGTCAGGGTCTGGAAATGCCGGACTCTGTCGTGCAGGCCACCATGGACTACCAGATGTTCTCGGATAAGATGGGGCAGTTTTTCAGTGAATGCCTCCAGCCGAAAGCAGATAGTGAGCTTCGCCGTGCTGCCGTTTATACACGCTACAAGGAATGGTGTGCCGAAAACGGTTACAGGGCGGACTCTGCCAAGGTGCTGAATGCCGAGATCGACAAGTGGTACACTGTTCAGAAAAAGCGTCCGGCGGATGGTGTCGGGGGTCCGACACAAGTGGTTATGGGTGTGGAGTTCACAATGGCAGAAGGCATTAAAGAGGACTTTAACATCGTGCCCTGATACTGTCTTAGAACGGCTCCAGTGGCTCGTACCAGCTACATCGGCTACAAACCGGCTACAAGAAAATATTGATTCCACGACGTTTTGGGGCTTGTAGCTGATGTAGACGGTGAAAACCCTATTTTCTTATTATTCTTTTCTTTTATATGCAATTTACTTTTTACTAGCTACATCAGCTACAAAAAGAAAAAAGAGAAGATAAGAAGGCTGAAAACTATCGTAATAACAATGCTTTTTTAGAATTGGGTACCTGATATTGTGAGAGTTCGACCATCTACAAACCATCTACCAAAAAGAAGGAAGCCACACGATACTTGGCAGGCAGCTTTTGTGGAAGCCTACGTTTGTGGGCAACGGCAAAGGCGGCCTGCTTTGTGATACATGAAAGCGAGGAACAGCTATGAGCAAGATTATCACCTGTGAGCAGGTCAGCAACGGCCACCCCGACAAAATCTGTGACCAGATCGCGGATGCCATTGTGACCGACATCCTCCAGCACGACAAGAACGCCCGTGTAGCGATCGAGTGCCTGCTGAAACGCAGCCAGCTCTTTATCGCCGGCGAGGTCACCACCGACTACCAGCCCAACTACCAGCAGATCGTCCATGAGGTCATCACACGCATCGGTGCTGACAAGATGGGCTTTGATTTCAGCGACCTGCTCCGCATCGGTATTCTGGTCGACAAGCAGTCGCCGGATATTGCACTAGGCGTGGATAAGGGCGGTGCCGGTGACCAGGGCATCATGTACGGCTACGCCACCAACGAGACCGCCGAACAGATGCCGATCCCCTACATGGTCGCCACCAAGTTCCTGCAACTGCTGAAGAACCATCCGTCCAAGATGTTCCGGGCAGACGCCAAGGCACAGGTCAGCTACGACTACGACACCGGCCGAATCACTACTTTCCTCTGCTCCGTGCAGCACAGCCCGGATGTGGAGGTCAGCGACTTCCGCCATATCATCGAATCCATGATGGTGCTGGCTGCCTGTGAGTACGGTCTGGACGGGAACTTCCAGAAACTGGTGAATCCCACCGGTCGGTTCGTGCTGGGCGGCAGCTACGCCGACTGTGGTGTGACCGGCCGTAAGCTGGCGTGCGATACTTACGGCGGCATCGGTCGAATGGGTGGCGGTGCCCTGAGTGGCAAAGACCCCACCAAGGTGGACAGGTCCGCAGCGTATATGGCACGGAAGATCGCCAAGGATATCGTGCAGGCAGGTTACGCTGACAAGTGTGAAGTCCAGCTGGCGTATGCCATCGGTGTGGTACAGCCGGTGGGCGTGGCGGTGGAGTGCTTCGGCACGGAACACCAGCCGCTGGACTTCATCCAGGCTTACGTCAAGGACAGCTACGACCTGACCCCGCAGGGGATCATCCAGCGTCTGGGTCTGCTGGACATGGACTACAACAAGGTCAGTGCCTACGGTCACTTCGGCAAGCCCAGTCTGCCGTGGGAGGAATGACCCATGCCCCGCAGACCCAAGGTGCCGTGCCGACACCCCGGTTGCCCGGAGCTGGTTGAGCCGGGCAGCCTTTACTGTGCAAAACACCTGCCGCTGCACCCGGAAGTCACCCGCCCAGCGGGTAAGCGTGGCTATACACGACAGTGGCAAAAAATAAGCAGGCAGTACCTCCAAGCCCATCCGCTCTGCGCCGAGTGCATGAGGCAGGGGAGATACACGAAAGCCACCGTGGTAGACCATATCACACCGCACCGTGGCGATCCCAGACTTTTCTGGGACGAAGACAACTGGCAGCCGATGTGTAAGCAATGCCATGACCGCAAGACTTTGACCAAAGACATCCACCCGGTGTACCGCTACTGACCCCCGCCGGGGCCGGGGTCACTTCTCTGTGGTGAAGTCAACAGAAGACCG
>UMGJ01038273.1_pt1 | contig 26559 bp, 19 predicted proteins | sample 1965221 | NCBI WGS metagenome assembly UMGJ01 (sample SAMEA4836067, study PRJEB28245) | human gut metagenome | biome: gut microbiome; material: fecal sample | place: Denmark | collected 2008
TCTATGGCGAACCAGCGCTGACGGGTGTGCTGATGGCGCTCTCCCCGCTGTCGATGCTGTTTGCTATCCAGCAGGTGCAGTTCGGGCTGGTGACAGGCTTGGGCGTTCAGCGGCGCGCGATGACGGGTACCATTGTTTCCTCCGCGCTGACGCTGGTGGTCATGAGCGCCCTCTGTCCGATGCCGAGCGTGCGGATTTTCGGCGCGGTGCTGGCGATGCTGGCAGGCAGCCTTGTGCGCGTGATTTGGAACGCCGCCGTGCTGCAATCAGCGAAGCGGGCGGCGTAATCCCTTGGGATAGTGGTTCTTCATCTGCCCGTCGGAGATTTTGCCCCAGCCGAGCGGAATGCCGTCGCAGCACGCAAGCGCCCAGCCCTTGCCATCCGCCGGGAGCGTCTCACCCGCCTGATAGCGGCGCGCATCCTCCCGCGTGAGTTCCACACGCGGCACATCCGGCGGAAAGATACTCATCGCCCACGCATGATCGGGCACAAACAGCTTCTTCTGCACTGTGCCAAGCTGCAAACCGCAGCGGACGACCTGAATGCCGTCGCAGGCCGGACGGTCGGGCAGGCAGCTCAGCGTCACTGATTCGTCGCGGCTGCGTCCGGGCTTGCCGCTGCCGGTGCGCATCACATTCGCGTTTGCCGTCGGGCAGAAGGCGCGCAAGGCTTGCAATGCGTCCTTGCTCGGCGCATCCTTCTCTGGCGCTTTCTGCCAATTACAGGGTGCGTCGCCGTGCTTGCGCAGGAGGGCGACGAAGTGCCCCTCGCCTTTCATGCGGTGCGGATAGCACGTCAGCATCCCGTCCGGCGCATCCGCTCCGGGCAGGGAGAACGCTTCCGCCGAGAAATCCGCGTGGCGCGACAGGAACGCATCCACCGTATCCTCGTTTTCCGTGCGGTTCATTGTGCAGGTGGAATAAACTATGCGTCCGCCGGGACGAAGCATTTCCGCCGCGCGGTCGAGGATCTCCGCCTGCCGCTTGGCGCATCCGGCGGGGCTTTCGGGCGACCATTCCGCGCGTGTTTCCGGATGACGGCGGAACATGCCTTCGCCGGAACAGGGTGCATCCACCTGAATCGCGTCGAATGCCTCCGGCCAGCGCTGCGCCAATTGGTCGGGATAGGCGCTGACGACGAGGGCGTTCGGGATGCCCATGCGCTCGATATTCTGAGAGAGGATTTTCGCGCGCTCCCAAACGGGCTCATTGCACACCAGCACGCCCTGTCCGCCCATACGCAAGCCGCTCTGCGTTGATTTTCCACCCGGCGCGGCGCACAAGTCCAGTACATGCTCCCCCGGCTGCGCGTTCAGCACGGCGGCAGGCAGCATTGCGCTCGGCTCCTGCAAGTACCACGCGCCCGCTTCATGCAGCACGTCCGCGCCGGCGGTCGAGGTCAGTGCGAGGTAATGCCCGTTTTCCTCCCACGGGACTCTTTCGCCGCAGTCATCCGGCAACAGCGTCGGGCGCTTCCACGGATTCACGCGCAGACCGCGCTGATACGGCTCGTCATATGTACGCAAAAAGGCGGCCATTTCGCCTTTCAGCTGTGCCGCCATTTGGGATAAAAACGCCTGTGGAAGCTCGGTCATGCCTGTCCCCCCGGTATATTGTTATGATATTGATTTTTGTCCTGCGCAATTGTCAGCGGCGGCGGGGTCAGTTCCGTCTGCGTTGTGCCGAAATGTGCGCGCCGGGCAGGAATCACCCGCTTGCGGCGCGTCGCTGCGGTGCCTTCCCGCTTGGGCGCGGGCTTCGGCTTGTGCTGCACCACCTGCTCCTCTTCGATCATTGTGCCGTCAGCGTAAATCAGGTGGCGGCCCGTCGGCGTGCGGCGCGCGCGCTTAGGCAGAAAGCGTGTCCAGAAGCTCCCCCAGACACGGTACGGCTGCCAGCGGATCAGGTAGACCAGAAAGTCCATCACGACGCCGAAAATGCACAGGAGGATGACCAGCGGCAGCCAGTTGCGCATCGCCCAGCCAAGCAGACCGCCGTGGCTGTCGCTCGTCACCATGTTCCAGAGCCACTGCGCTGTCCCGCGAATCCACCCCAGCAGGAAATTGAACAGCGCGTTGATGAAACTGCCCATGGTCATCCTCCCCTTTCAAAATTACTCTACTGTTATTGTTACGCTGACGTTTCCCGGCACGACCTCGACCGAGATTTCCTCGTCCTCGTCCGCGTCAATGCGGCAGAGCACGGGCAGACTGTACGTCCCCGGCGCAAGCCCGGACGCATCACATACCAGCCGAATATCGCGGCTTTGCAGCGCGTTCAGCCAGTTTTGCGGCGCGGTAATCATCACCGAGGCATTCACGCGGCTCATGGAGGCGTTGTAGCCCGCTTCCAAGCCTTCAATCTGAATCGGCAGGTTCGTGAAACTCTTCGACTTCAGCACCGGCCCGATTTCAATCGTCACGTTGACGTAGGTGGCGCTGACGTATTTCAGTTCTGGCACGCTGCTCAGTCGGACGCGCTGCTTGACCGAATCGGACAAGCCGGACACGTCGATGGTTGCATCCGTAAACAGCGCGTCGATTTCCGTCATCTCGCTTGACCAGCCCGCCACCGTGATGTTCTCCGGCGTCATGCTGATTTTCTTGATTTCGTAGCCTTCCTTCGGTGTGCCTTGAATCAGCCCGGTCTGGGAAAGTTCGAGCGTTTTCATGGCGTACATGGTCTGCTCCACAATCACGCTGTCCAGCAGCACCGACTCGCTCGTCACTTCGAGCAGGTCACTTTCAATCGCGTTGTTGTTCTCGTCCAGCAGCGTATACGCCAGCGCCTTGCGAATCGTGCCCTCGCGCTGGGGCAGGTTGTTCAGCTCCAGCACGACTTCTGCGCGGACAATTTTGTCCACCATCGACTTCGGGCCGCTGATCGTCACCGTCGGCGGGTCGAGCGTCGCCGCACCCGCGTAGTAGCCCTCCGGCGCGCTCCCGACCGTCTGCACGGACACGGGGATGCGGAAGCGGGTGATGTACTCTTCCACGTCAATCGTCACGGTAGACGGCTGAATCGAAGAAACCGTGCCGTAAGTGCTGGAATTGGTGGACAGAATGCGGATTTCCTGCTCCCCCGCCGACGAAATGCGGGAGAGGTCAATGCGGACGTTGTAGTTCGTCGCCTTAGCGTTGGCGTACTGCATCTGCGGCACGTCGGCGGTAAGGGACACGTCGCCAAGGAGGCTGGTCAAATCGCTGGTGACAATGAAGCCGTTGCGCTTGACGGATTCTTCGCCCGAAACAGACACGCTGACGCTGGAGAAGTGCTTTTCGCGCGTGAGCGTCGGGTCTTGGGTAATCAGCCCGCCCCAGAGAATGATGGCCAGCAGGAGCGCGAGCAGCTTTGTCGGCCAGTTGTGGATGAAAATCCGTTTGAGACCGTCCAGCAGCATCGTCAGGCGTGGGTCACGCTTCTTCTGCGGCTTTGCGGAAGGGGTTTGCGTCATTTGGCACCCTCCTTTCCCTTGCGGCGCACGAGCATGGACAGCAGACGCTGATGCGGCTTGCGGACATAGATGCCCTCCAGAATCGTCCGCAGCGACTTCGCGTCAAGGTGGCGGGTGAGCTTGCCGCCCTTCGCCATCGAGATGATGCCCGTTTCCTCGGAGACAATCAGCACAATCGCGTCCGTCGTTTCGGACACGCCGATAGCGGCGCGGTGGCGCGTGCCAAGGTCATGGCTGATGCCGCTGGCTTCCGTCAGCGTGAGGATGCTCGCCGCGCTCATCACACGTTCGCCGCGGATGACGACGGCGCCGTCATGCAGGGGCGTATTCGGCTCGAAGATGTTTTCCAGCAGGCCGGAGGTAATCCGCGCGTCGATGCCGATGCCGTTCTCGATGATGTCCTGCAGACCCGTTTTCTGCTCAAAGACAATCAGCGCCCCCACATGGCGGCGGCTCAAATCCTGCAGGCAGCGGATGATTTCGTCGATAATGCGCGTCGCCTCATCCTTATCGGTGTCGCGCCGCTTTGTCTCAATGCGTGCGCCGCGGCCAATCTGCTCCAGCGCCTTGCGCAATTCCGGCTGAAAGAGGATAACCAGCACCAGCGCGCCGTTGTTCACCACGCTCATCAGCAGCCAGTTCAGCGCCGTCAGCCCGAAGAGGTTGCTGATGCCGACGATGACCAGCAGCATGGCAAGCCCCTTCAAAACGGCGCTGCCCCGCGTGTCGCGGGTGAGCATCAGCAGTTCATAGATAATAATGGCAACGATGAGAATATCCGCAATATCGGAAAGACCGGGGCGGTTCAGCACGTTCCAGAAAAATGTCTCCAGCGTCTGCAAGAACGTTGTCACGCCAGCTCCGCCTCCTTTAGCATCTTGAATGATTTCATGCGTTCTGCTTCTCCATTATACAACAAATTGCCGCGAATATGAATGCCTTTTCACAAATTTTCCGTGAAGCATCCGTGAAAATTCAGAACACCCCACAGTGCAGATAACGAATGAAGCAGCTGCTTTCTTCCCGATGGGCGGCAAAAAAATGAAAAAGGGAAACGCAGCCGCTTTGACGGCATACTTTCCCCTTTCCCCAAATTACCGTGCCCTCTTCAGGGCGGAAATGATTACAGATTGCCGCCGTTCCAGCCCCAGAAGCCGATTTCTTCATACGTCACATAGATGCGGTCGCTGTCAATGTCCAGTTCCTCGCGCAGGATGTCCGTCAGCGCCTCAGTCAGCGCGGCGTAATCCTCCTCCGTCGCAGAGCCGCCGAACAGCTTCACTTGGCAGATGGCGCAGGGGGCGTCCGTGCCCTTGAAGTACATTGCGGCATTGTCGCGGAAAGACAGCATCAGCCAACTTTCCGTCTTGCCGGGGATTTTCTCAATGGCATCGCCCATGCGATCCTTGATGACCTGCTCTTTTCGTCCGGGAATGGACACGTTGGAGGTCGTTTCTATGTAAGGCATAACAGTTCCTTTCATTCATATCGGCATTATCGCCGTTTCCGCCCCGCAAGCAGGGCTTCGGATGAAATATTCGATGTTCAGACGCTCAATTCCTGCTTTTCGCCCAGCAAATCTGCATTTTCCGCCAGCAGCGGGCGAATCACGTCGCGCAGGTACTCTTCCACCTGCTCGCAGCTTCGGCCCGTGAACTGCTCCGGACGCAGAATCGCTTCCACTTCCTCGCGGGTAATCATGAACGCCGGGTCAGCGCAGATACGGTCGATGAGGTCGTTCTTGCCGCCCTCTTCCTTGACCACGCGCGCCGCCGCCTGCGAATGCACACGCAGCTTCTCATGCAGCTCCTGACGATTGCCGCCCTTCTTCACCGCGTCCATCATGATGTTTTCCGTCGCCATAAACGGCAGCTCGTTCATCACGCGCGCGCGCACCACCTTGTCGTACACCACCAGCCCGTCACAGACGTTCATCATGATGTTCAGGATAGCATCCACACCGAGGAACGCCTCCGCGACGGCAATGCGCTTGTTCGCGGAGTCATCCAGCGTGCGCTCGAAGAATTGCAGGGAGGACGTCATTGCCGTGTTCAGCGTATCGACGCAGACGTAGCGCGCCAAGGCGTTGATGCGCTCACAGCGCATGGGGTTGCGCTTGTAGGGCATGGCGGACGAGCCGATTTGGCTTTTCTCGAACGGCTCCTCCATCTCCTTGAAATTTGCCAGCAGACGCAGGTCATAGGCGAACTTGCTCGCGGACTGCGCAATGCCGCTCAGCACGGAAACCACCTGATAGTCCATCTTGCGGGAGTACGTCTGCCCGGACACCGGCACCACCTTGTCAAAGCCCATCGCCGTGGCAATATCCTGCTCGACCGCCTTGATTTTCGCGCTGTCGCCGCCGAAGAGCTCCATGAAGGACGCCTGTGTGCCCGTCGTGCCCTTGCTGCCCAGCAGCGCCAAGGAGGACAGGCGGTGTTCCAGCTCACAATAGTCCATGTACAATTCATTCAGCCACAGCGTCGCGCGCTTGCCGACCGTCGTCAATTGGGCAGGCTGCAAATGCGTATACGCCAGCGCGGGCATGTTCTTGTACTTATCCGCGAAATTCGCCAGCAGGTTCATCACGTTGAGCAGCTTGCGGCGCACGACCTGCAAGCCCTCGCGCATGATAATCACATCGGTGTTGTCACCCACATAGCAGGACGTCGCGCCCAGATGGATGATGCCCGCCGCCTTCGGGCACTGCAAGCCGTACGCGTAGACGTGGCTCATCACGTCGTGGCGGCACTCCTTCTCGCGGCGCTGCGCATCGTCGTAGTTGATGTCGTCCGCGTGAGCTTCCAGCTCGGCAATCTGCTCGTCAGTAATGTCCAGCCCCTGCTTCTTTTCCGCCTTCGCCAGCGCAATCCACAGCTTCCGCCAGGTGCGGAACTTGTTGTCCTCGGAGAAGATGAACTGCATCTCCTTGCTGGCATAGCGGGTCGAGAATGGGCTGATATAGCTGTCATGAGGCATAATGCTTTCCTCCGATTTCATTTCAAAGGGTGATTTTCCGCGCCAATTCCAGCGCCAGATACGCCGCGCGGTCTTTTTCATCCAGCTTGGCATGGGTGGACAGGCTGCGCGGATCCCACTGCTCGCGGTCAAGGTTATCGCCCGCGTAGAAAAACTCGAACACGTCGATTCCACGGAACTGCGCCAGCGCCATCAGCGCCGAACACTCCATATCCACGCAGACGCATCCCTGCGCTTTGCGCTTCTCGAACTTCGCGCGGGTTTCGCGGTAGAAGGCATCCGTTGTCCATACTTTGCCTTCGGTGAAGTCCACGCCCGTTTCGCGTAGAATCGCCTCGAACGCCCTGCGGTATTTCGGATTCGCCGGAATTTCGTCCGACGGCGGCGCGTAGTGGAAGCTCGTGCCTTCGTCGCGCACGGCGGCGGTCGGGATGATGATGCCGCAGTCGCGAATCTGCTGATTCAGCACGCCGCAGTTGCCGAATACGACGAACCGCTTTGCGCCCAGCGCGTGCAGCTCTTCCAGCATCGCCACGCAGGACGGCGCGCCGACCATCGCCAGCGCAAATGTCAGCGGCGTCCCCTGCCACACGCCGCGGTAGACGGGATACTTCGCGTTCGCGTCGCCGAGTTCGGCAAGCACGCGCACATCCGCCGCCATGTTCAGCATCCGCTCGAACGTGACGTGCGAAAAGCAGCTGACGGCCGTCTCCGGCAAATCCGGCACAGGCGAAAAGAGCATATCGGGGTTGATGACTGCTTGGCGCGACGCATCAAAATCCGTCAAAAGCATGGTGATTCCCTCCTGCCGCCGTTTGCCCTCTATCATAGCAGATTTTGCGGCAAAAGGCAACAGGAGGGCTGCAGTTTATACTATTTCCAAATGAGAATGCGCCGAGATGCGAAGTGAATTTTTCATTCTGGCTAACGGGAGTGAAACGCAGCGTAGCAGCGCTACGCTAAGTGGAACGAGCGGACGACAGAATGGAAAAGGCACGAGCAGACGACGCAGGCGAATGCAGGAAATAGTATCACAGGCAGAAGTAGTCCACGCCGCCCTCAAACAGCGGCTGATACTTGTCGCCGGGTACGTTCTTGTAGAGATTTTCACCGCTGCGCTCGGTGTGACCCATCTTGCCCAGCACGCGGCCGTCCGGGCTGGTGATGCCCTCGATGGCGAAATAGCTGGCGTTTGGGTTGAAACGCATATCCATCGACGGCGCGCCGGATAAATCCACATACTGCGTGGCAATCTGCCCGTTCGCCGCAAGCTGACGAATCAGCGCTTCCGGGCCGACAAACCGACCCTCGCCGTGGCTGATGGCGACCGTGTGAATGTCATCCACCTTGCAGCGGGACAGCCACGGGGATTTATTCGACGCAATGCGCGTGCGAACGAGCATCGACTGGTGACGGCCGATTTCGTTGAACGTCAGCGTCGGACACTGATCAGACGTGTCGATGATTTCGCCATACGGCACAAGCCCCAGCTTAATCAGCGCCTGGAAGCCGTTGCAAATGCCCAGCATCAGGCCGTCGCGGCGCTGGAGCAAATCATGCACTGCGTCCTTCATGGCAGGATTGCGGAAGAACGCCGTGATGAATTTCGCCGAGCCGTCGGGTTCGTCGCCGCCGGAGAAGCCGCCGGGCAGGACGATCATCTGGCTGCGCGCAATCATGCGGCTGGCCTCGGCAATCGACTGGGTAATGGCTTCAGGCGTCAGGTTGTTGATAACGAGGATTTCCGCCGCGCCGCCTGCGCGCTCGACCGCCCGCGCGGTGTCGTACTCGCAGTTCGTGCCGGGGAAAACCGGGATGAACGCCAGCGGCTTGACCGTCTTGACGGCGGGCACGGGGTAGGTTTCCGCCAAATAGGAGAACTTCTCCGTCGTTTCGCCGGTGTGACCGCGGTAGGAGAACACCTTGTCCAGCTTGCTCTCGTAGATTTCCTGCATGGCGGTCAAATCAATGCGCTCGCCCTCGTACTCCAGCACCCACTCCGGCACGGTGTCGCCCACCTTCACGCCGAGGTCGATATCTTCGGTGCATTCCAGCAGCATCGCGCCGATCTGCTGCGCGAAGAGATTGCCGTCGTAATCATCGTCGATACGCGTGCCAATCTGATTGCCAATTCCCATCTTGAACAGGCCTTCCGCCACACCGCCCAGACCCAGCGCCCACGCGGAAACCACCTTGCCCGCGCGAATGGCGGACAGAACGGCATCATAATTCGCGGTCAGCGCGGCGGTATCGTGCGGGTCGCAGGAGACAAGGCGGATGGCGTGCCCCGCTTCCTTGAATTCGGGCGAAATGACCTCGCTCGCCTTGCCGGGGGCAATCGCGAAGGAGCAGAGCGTCGGCGGAACGTCCATCTTCTCGAACGTGCCGGACATGGAGTCCTTGCCGCCAATCGCCGCGATGTTCAAATCCAGCTGCGCATCCAGCGCGCCAAGCAGCGCCGCGAACGGCTTGCCCCAGCGCGTCGGATCCGTGCCCATGCGTTCAAAATATTCCTGGAAGGTCAAATACGCCTGCTTGTAGTCAAAGCCCGCGCAGACCAGCTTCGTCACGCTCTCGATGACCGCCAGATAGCTGCCCTCATACGGCGACTGCGACAGGATTTCCGGGTGCATCCCGTATGCCATGCCAGACACGGTGTCCGTCGTGCCGTGCAGAACCGGCAGCTTTGCAACCATCGTCTGGTTCGGGGTCAGCTGATATTTGCCGCCGAAAGGCATCAAGACCGTCGCCGCGCCGATGGTAGAATCGAACCGTTCGCTCAAGCCCTGCTTGGAGCAGATATTGAGGTTGCCAAGCATGTCCGCCAGCTTCTCCGTCACCGTATCGCCCGCAAACTCATAGGGTTTGACATCATCATCCGGGACAGACGCAGTCGTGTGCTTCTCCGCGCCGTTGGAATTGAGGAACTCGCGGGACAAATCGACAATCGTCACGCCCTTCCACGTCATGCGCAGACGGGGTTCGGCGGTCACTTGCGCCACGACGGTCGCTTCAAGGTTCTCGCGGTTTGCCGCCGCAAGGAACGCATCCACATCCTCCGGCGCAAGCACAACCGCCATCCGCTCCTGCGATTCGGAAATCGCCAGCTCCGTGCCGTCCAGACCGTCGTACTTCTTCGGCACTTTGTCCAAGTCAATCATCAAGCCGTCCGCCAGTTCGCCGATTGCCACGGACACGCCGCCCGCGCCGAAGTCGTTGCAGCGCTTGATGAGGCGGGTGACTTCGCCGTCGCGGAAGAGGCGCTGGAGCTTGCGTTCGGTCGGGGCATTACCCTTCTGCACCTCCGCGCCGCACGTTTCGATGGATTCCAGCTTATGGGACTTGGACGAACCCGTTGCGCCGCCGCAGCCGTCGCGCCCGGTGCGCCCGCCGAGCAGGACAATCTTGTCGCCGGGGGCAGGCACTTCGCGGCGGACGTTCTTCTCCGGCGCAGCGCCCACCACCGCACCGATTTCCAGACGCTTGGCGGCATAGCCCGGATGGTACATTTCGTCCACCAGCCCCGTCGCCAGTCCAATCTGGTTGCCATAGGAGGAATAGCCTGCCGCCGCCGTGGTGACGAGCTTGCGCTGGGGCAATTTTCCCGGCATGGTCTGGCTGACCGGAACGAGCGGGTCAGCCGCGCCAGTCACGCGCATCGCCTGATAGACGTAGGTGCGCCCGGACAGCGGGTCGCGAATCGCGCCGCCGATGCAGGTCGCCGCGCCGCCGAAGGGCTCAATCTCCGTGGGGTGGTTGTGCGTCTCGTTCTTGAACATGAGCAGCCACGGCTCTTTCACGCCGTCCACATCCACATCAATCTTGATGGAGCAGGCATTGATTTCCTCGCTCACGTCAATGTTGGGGGTCTGCCCGATTTTCTTCAAGTACTTGCCGCCGATGGTCGCGATGTCCATCAGGTTCATGGGGCGCTCGCGGTCGCCGTAGACGGTTTTGCGCGCCGCCAAATATCGCTGGAACGCCTTCTCGACCGCCGCTTTGCGCACATCCACCGCGTCAAGGGTCGTCAGGAACGTCGTGTGACGGCAGTGATCCGACCAGTAGGTGTCAATCATGCGGATTTCGGTCAGCGTCGGGTCACGGTGCTCGGACGCGAAATAATCCCGGCAGAACGCAAGGTCGTCGTCATCCATCGCCAAGCCATACTTCTTGACGAACGCATCCACCTCATCGGCATTCATCGCCGTGAAGCCAGTGAGTGTCTCCACATGGTCAGGCGTGTCGTACTGCTGCTGGAGCGTCGTCTTTTCGCCCAAGTCGGCTTCGCGCGCCTCCACGGGGTTGATGACGTGCTTCTTCACGCGCGCCAGCTCATCCGCCGTGAAATCGCCGTCCAGCAGATACACGCGCGCACTGCGCACCGTCGGGCGGGCGCACTGCCCCACCAGCTGGATGCACTCCTCGCAGGACGCCGCGCGCTGGTCATACTGCCCCGGCAGGTACTCCACCGCGAAAACCGCCTTTGCGCCATGCGGAAGTTCCGTGTACGTCACATCCACCTGCGGCTCGGAAAACACGACCGGCAGGCACTTCTGGTACAGCGCGTCGTCGACACCCTCGACATCATAGCGGTTCAGCAGGCGCAAACCCGTGACCGTCTTGATTTGCAGAATATGACGAATTTCCCACAGGAGCTGCTTCGCCTCCACCGCGTAGGGGGCTTTCTTTTCCACATAAATGCGTTTGACGCTCATGAATGGCTCTCCTTTCGTGATGCCAAGGCGCGCTGACCGATGTCGCGGCGCATGTGCATGTCGGTGAAGGTGATTTTGTCCGCCGCCTGATACGCTTTGTCAATCGCAGCTTCGAGCGTATCCGCCGTCGCGGTGACGCCCAGAACGCGTCCGCCCGCGGTGACAATCTGCCCATCGACCAGCTTCGTACCCGCGTGGAAGACGGTCGCGGTTTTGCTCGCTTCATCCAAGCCGGAAATCGGGTAGCCGCTCTTGTAGCTGACCGGGTAGCCGCCGGATGCCAGTACGACGCAGCACGCCGCGCCGGACGCGAATTCCACGGGTGTATCCGCCAGCGTGCCGTCCACCGTCGCGCGCATAATGGTCAGCAGGTCGCTTTTCAGCAGCGGCAGCACCACCTGCGTCTCCGGATCGCCGAAACGGCAGTTGTATTCGATAACCTTCGGGCCTTTAGGCGTCATCATCAGACCGAAATACAGGCAGCCCGTGAAGGTGCGCCCCTCGGCGTTCATGGCGGCAATCGTCGGCAGGAAGATTTCGTCCATGCAGCGCCGCGCCAGTTCGGGCGTGTAGCAGGGATTGGGGGCAATCGTCCCCATGCCGCCGGTGTTGAGCCCCTCGTCGTGGTCAAGCGCGCGCTTGTGATCCATGCTGGACGCCATCGGCTTGACCGTTTTTCCGTCGGTGAACGCCAGCACGCTGACTTCCGGCCCGGTCAGAAATTCCTCGATGACGACCCGCGCGCCGGACGCACCGAACTTTGCTTCCTTCATCATGGACGCGACGGCTTCCACGGCGCTTTCGCGGTCGGGGCAGATGAGCACGCCCTTGCCGAGCGCCAGACCATCCGCCTTGACGACGATGGGCATATCCGCCGTCTGCAAATACTTGACCGCCGCGTCATAATCGTCAAACGTCTCATACGCCGCCGTCGGAATGCCGTGCTTCTTCATCAGGTTCTTCGAGAACACTTTGCTGCCCTCGATAATCGCGGCATTCTTGCGCGGGCCGAACGCGGGAATCCCCTGCTCCGCCAGCGCATCCACCATGCCGAGGCACAGCGGGTCGTCCGGCGCGACGATGACGAAATCCACCTTGTTCTCCGCCGCCCAGCGGACGATACCGTCCACGTCCGTCGCCTTGAAGGGCAGGCAGGTCGCAATCTGCGCAATGCCGCCGTTGCCGGGCGCGGCGTACAGCGCCGTCACTTTCGGGTTTTCCTTGATTTTCAGCGCGATGGCGTGTTCGCGTCCGCCGCCGCCGACGATGAGTACCTTCATCTTGCTTCCCTGACCTTTCTGAATGCAATCAATGGTGGAACAGGCGCATATGCGTGAAGCACATGACCATATTGTACAGGTTGCAAGCGTCAATCACGTTGTCATCGCGAATCGAACCGCCGGGCTGGGCGACGTAGGTCACGCCGGAGCGGTGCGCGCGCTCGATGTTGTCGCCAAACGGGAAGAACGCGTCGCTGCCCAGCGCAACGCCCGTCTGCTGATTCAGCCACGCGCGCTTTTCTTCCTTCGTCAGCGGTTCAGGGCGCTCGGTGAAGAAGCGCTGCCAGCGGCCGTCCGCCAGCACCTCGTCCGGCTCGTCGGAGATGAACACGTCAATCGTGTTGTCGCGGTCGGCACGGGCGATTTTCTCCACGAACGGCAGTGCCAGCACACGCGGATGCTGCCGCAGCAGCCAGTTATCCGCCTTCTGCCCTGCCAGACGCGTGCAGTGGATGCGGCTCTGCTGACCCGCGCCGATGCCAATCGCCTGACCGTCCTTGGCGTAGCAGACGGAATTCGATTGCGTGTACTTGAGCACAATCAGCGCCACAATCAGGTCGCGCTTGGCGTCCTCCGGCAGGTCGTGATTCGTGGTCACGATGTCGTTCAGCAGATTTTCATCAATCACAAATTCATTGCGCCCCTGCTCGAACGTGATGCCGAACACCTGCTTGTGTTCAATGGGCGCGGGACGGTAGGAAGGGTCAATCTGAACAATATTGTAATTGCCCTTCTTCTTCATCTTCAGCAGTGCCAGCGCCTCGTCTGTGTAGCCGGGGGCGATGATGCCGTCGGACACTTCGGGCTTAATCAGCCGCGCGGTGCTTTCGTCGCACACGTCGCTCAGGGCAATCCAGTCGCCGAAGGAGGACATGCGGTCTGCGCCGCGCGCACGGGCATAGGCGCACGCCAAGGGCGACAGTTCCTGTTCACCCACGAAATAAATCTTGCGCAGGGTATCATTCAGCGGCAGACCCACCGCCGCGCCCGCCGGGCTGACATGCTTGAACGACGTCGCCGCGGGCAGTCCCGTCGCGCGCTTGAGTTCGCTGACCAACTGCCAGCCGTTGAGCGCATCGAGAAAGTTGATGTAGCCGGGTTTGCCGTTCAGCACGGTCAGGGGCAATTCGCCCTCTTCCATATAAATCCGCGACGGCTTCTGATTCGGGTTGCAGCCGTACTTCAATTCCAGCTCTTTCATGCCTCTTCCTCCTGATCATGCTTGTTGATGATGATGGTATCGCTGCTGCCGTCCGCCAAGCTGATATAAGAGACGTACAACGACACTTTGTTGTCCTCATTCAGATTCATCCATGTATCCAGCGCCAGCTGCTCAATGTCGCCGTGCAGCGCCACCTTCTCCGGTTCGCCCGCGAAGGACGGAATCGGATTGCCGTCGCACTGGTAGGTGTGGATGAAATGTCCCTCGCCCGCCTTGGGCTGCGCGTACTCATAGAAATAGCGCAGGACGCTGCTTTCGTCGCCGTCGTCGGACTTGATGATGGACAGCTTGTAGGATGCTTTGCCATCCGCGACGCGCACCAAACCGCTGATGCGGGGCGTCCAGTTCGGGCGGTCGTCCTCGAACGTGCGGGTACGCAGCGCGTCCTCGAACGTCTGCCCATTCTGCATGAAGTCGTAGACCGTGTCAGTCTGGTCGCCGTTGGTGACGATGGTGTATTCGCCGCCCGGCAGCGCGCGGACAGGCGCGTAGATAATCAGATGCGGGTCGGTCATCAGGCTTTCGTCGTGTGCCTTGGTGATGATGCCGTCGTCCGTCTCCTCGAAAATGCGGTTGCGGCTGTTGACGCTGCGGCCCATGATAAAGTAGACAATCACGGCATATTCGCCGCTTTCGTCCACGCCGAGACAGATGCCGCGCCCCGGATAGGTGTTATTGCTCAGCACGTCGTTCAATTCCTGCTTCTTCATTGCTTTTCCTCCCGCTTTTTTGCGATTTCGCCTGCCACCTGCTCCAGCGCCTGCGGCAGCAGAATCCATTCTGCCTGCTCCATCACGCGCCGCTGCAAGGTTTCCGGCGTATCGCCCGGCAGCACTTCAACGGCTTTCTGCGCGATAATATCGCCGCCGTCGGTAATTTCGTTGACAAAATGCACCGTCGCGCCCGTGACCTTCACGCCGCGTTTAAGTGCCGCTTCGTGCACATGGAGTCCATAGAAGCCGTCGCCGCAGAAGGACGGAATCAGGCTCGGATGGATGTTGAGGATGCGATGGTCATACGCACGGATGACGTTCTCCGGCAGAATCGTCAGGAAGCCCGCCAGCACAACGACATCAATCGCGTTTTCACGCAGCAGGGTCAGCAGACGCTCGCCGTAATTCTCCGGCGCTTCGCCTTTCTCCTTGCGCAGGACGGTGTGGGCGATTCCGGCATTTTCCGCGCGGGTGAGCGCATAGGCGGATGCGTTTGACGCCACGACGAGTGCCAGTTCCGCGGACGGGATTTTGCCCGCCCGTTTCGCGTCGATGATGGCTTGCAGGTTCGTGCCGCCGCCGGAAACGAGAACAGCTGCTCTTACCACAGTTCCACACCCTTTTCCCCCGCCACGATTTCGCCCAGCACATACGCGCCGGGTTCGCCGTTCTGGTGCAGGATAGCAAGCGCCTTGTCGGCATCTTCGCGGGCGACGGTAATCGTCATGCCCACGCCCATGTTGAAGGTGTTGAACATGTCGCGCTCCGGGACGCTGCCTTCGCGGGCGATAATGTCGAAAATCGGCAGCACGCGCACGTCGCTCTTCTTGATTTTCGCGCAGCAGCCTTCGGGCAGGGAGCGCGGGATGTTCTCATAGAAGCCGCCGCCGGTGATGTGGCTGATTGCCTTGGGCTGCAATTCCTTCAGCAGCGCCAGCACGGGCTTGACGTAGATCTTCGTGGGGGTGAGCAGCGTTTCCCAGAGGGACTTATCCAGCTCCGGATAATTGCGGTTTTCGCCGCCGTTGCCAATAGCGAACACCTTGCGCACGAGCGAGAAGCCGTTGGAATGCACACCCGTGGAGGGCAGCGCCAGCATCACGTCGCCCGGACGAACCGTTTCGCGGTTGATGATGCGCTTCTTGTCCACAATGCCGACGGAGAAGCCCGCAAGGTCGTAATCATCCTCCGGCATCATGCCGGGATGCTCCGCCGTTTCGCCGCCGATGAGCGCTGATTCCGCCTGCACGCAGCCTTCCGCCACGCCCGCGACGATGGACGCGATTTTCTCCGGCACATTCTTGCCGCAGGCGATATAATCAAGGAAGAACAACGGCTTCGCGCCGCAGCAAATGACGTCGTTGACGCACATCGCCACGCAGTCAATGCCGATGGTATCATGCTTGTCCAGCAGCATGGCGATTTTCAGCTTCGTGCCCACGCCATCCGTGCCGGAAACGAGCACCGGCTCTTCCATGCCCGCCGCGTCCAGCGCAAACAGGCCGCCGAAGCCGCCGATGCCCTCGACGCAGCCCGCCGTCATCGTCCGCGCGACATGCTTCTTCATCAGTTCCACCGACGCGTAACCGGCGGTAATGTCAACACCCGCTGCCTTGTAGCTTTCGCTCTCGCTCTTCATCATGGTTGTCTGCTCCTTTGTCGCATTCGTCGCGTTAGTCGTCGTCCTGCACCTTGCCGCCGTGAATGGGCTGGTCGAATTTGTTCTTCTCCGTCACCAGCGGCGGATCAACCGGATATTTGCCGCAGAAGCAGCCCTTGCAGAATCCGCAGTGGCTGTCCGCCGCCAGCTTGTCGCACGCCTCCAAGGACAAAAAGCCGATGGAGTCCGCGCCGATGATTTTGCCGATTTCTTCCACCGAATGGTGTGCGGCAATCAGGTTCTCCTTGCTGTCCACGTCCGTGCCGAAGAAGCAGGGGTCGGTGAACGGCGGGGCGGACAGGCGCACATGCACCTCCGTCGCGCCCGCTTCGCGCAGAAGGCGGACGATGCGCGCGCAGGTTGTGCCGCGGACGATGGAATCATCCACCATGACGACGCGCTTGCCCTTGACGGTGGCGGAAATGGCGTTCAGCTTGATGCGCACGGCATCCTGCCGCTGCTTCTGTCCCGGCTGGATGAATGTGCGCCCGATGTACTTGTTCTTGATGAAGCCGATGCCGTAGGGAATCCCGCTGGTGCGGCTGTACCCAATGGCGGCATCCAGACCGGAATCCGGCACGCCGATGACCACATCCGCCTGAACCGGATGGTCAAGCGCGAGGAAGCTGCCCGCCCGGATGCGCGCCTCGTGGACGCTGCTGCCGTCAATGACGGAATCGGGACGCGCGAAATAAATGAACTCGAAGATGCACATGCCGTCATGGCACGCGCCGGGCATCTTATAGGAATGAATCCCCTCTTCGTTGACGACGACGACTTCACCCGCCTCAATATCGCGCACGAACGTCGCACCGATGGCATCCAGCGCGCAGCTTTCCGACGCAAACACCACGTCGTCGCCGATTCTGCCCATGCACAGCGGACGGAAGCCATGCGGGTCGCGGCAGGCAATCAGCTTCGTCGGACTCATGACGACGAGCGAATACGCGCCCTTGATGACCTGCATGGCGTTCAAAACCGCCTGTTCAATCGAACCGCACTTCAGGCGCTCCTGCGTGATGATGTAGGCAATCACCTCGGTGTCCGACGTGCAGTGGAAAATCGCGCCGTTTTTCTCCAGCTGTTCGCGAAGCTCCGCCGCGTTGGTCAGATTTCCGTTGTGCGCCAGTGCCATCGCGCCTTTTTGATGGTTAATCAGCAGCGGCTGGGCATTGGAACGGCTGTGCATCCCCGTTGTACCGTAGCGGCAGTGGCCGACCGCCATCGTTCCCTCGTGGATTTTGCTCAGCGCGTCGCGCGTGAACACCTCCGTCACCAGTCCGTTGTCCTTGTGTGCCTTCATCACGCCATCATCGTTGACGACAATGCCGCAGCTCTCCTGACCACGGTGCTGCAAGGCATACAGCGCATGATACGTCTCCGCGACGACGCTCTTGTTGGCGGAATCCGCGCGGTAAATGCCGAACACGCCGCACTCCTCGTGCAGCTTGTCAAACGGCGCTTCGTCCGCCTCCGCAAGATAGCAGGCTGACTCCAGCTTGTTCATCTTCATTGCTCCTTCATGCTGACCAGTGTTTGATTACCACACAAGCGCCCCGGACAGTCGATTGCCATCCGGGGTGCAGATATTCTTATTCGCCCATCAGGCGCTTGCGGATTTCGATGTAAGCGTCTTCCACGTTGCCCAAATCGCGGCGGAAGCGGTCTTTATCCAGCTTTTCGCCCGTGCGGGTATCCCAGAAGCGGCAGGGGTCCGGGCTGATTTCGTCCGCCAGCACCAGCTGACCGTCATTCGTGATGCCAAACTCCAGCTTGAAGTCAATCAGCTCAATGTTGACTTCCTTCAAATACGCCGTCAGCAGCTCGTTGATGCGCAGGGCGTAGGCGGCAATCTGGTCGAGCACCGGCTTGGAGACCCAGCCCATCGCCATAATATGGTACTCGTTGACCATCGGGTCGCCCAGCTCGTCGTCCTTGTAGCAGTACTCCAGCACAGTCTGCTTGAGTTTCGTGCCTTCGGGCAGACCGAGGCGCTTGGACAGCGAACCGGCGGCGATATTGCGCACAATGACTTCCAGCGGCACGATGTGAACCTTCTTCACCAGCGTCTCGCGGTCGGAAATCTCTTCAATGTAATGCGTCGGGATGCCGTTCTTCTCCAGCATCTTCATCAGGAAATTCGTTACGCGGTTGTTGATGACGCCCTTGCCCATAATCGTGCCCTTCTTGAGGCCGTTGAACGCGGTCGCGTCGTCCTTGTAGTCCACCAGCACAACGTTCGGATCGTCCGTCGCAAAAACCTTCTTCGCCTTGCCTTCATAGAGCTGTTCGAGCTTCTTCATTGCTGTTTCCTCCTATTATATCACGGTTGTCTGCCGCAACAGTTGATGCTTGCAGATTTAGAATGTTCGTGTTTTATGTTATTCAACAACCAGCGCCGCGTCCTTGGCGATGACCGCGTCATGCTGCGCCCTGCGCATCGCCAGCAGCTTTTCCGCCAGGGTCTCGTCCTCGACCGCAAGAATTTGCGCCGCGAGCAGCGCCGCATTCGCCGCGCCGTCGATGGCAACCGTCGCCACAGGCATCCCGCTGGGCATCTGCACGGTGGATAGCAGCGCATCCAGCCCGTCAAGCGTCGAGGACTTAACCGGAATACCAATCACCGGCAGCGTCGTCTGCGCCGCGAGCGCCCCCGCGAGGTGCGCCGCCTTGCCCGCCGCCGCAATCAGCACGCCGAAACCGCTTTCCCGCGCGGATGCGGCAAACGCCGCCGCCTCCGCAGGCGTCCGATGCGCCGAATAAACATGCGCCTCAAAGGGAATGCCCAGCTTTTTCAGCTGCTCAAACGCCCCTTTCAGCACCGGCAAATCACTGTCGCTGCCCATGATGACTGCAACTTTCTTCATGAAAGTCGAAACCTCCTTCGCCGTCAGGCAAACAAAAGAGCGCCGCCTGTTCAGTCCCCTGAACGGTGCGCTCCTGCAACTGCTTGTCCCCGGAAAGAAAGAGAACCCATCATAACAGCACCCTTGCACTTCGTCATGACGTTTCCTCCCCCTTCGCCGATTTCCCAGACTGCACATTCCGCGCCGTTTGGGTACACTTTATTGTACCGTATTTTTCCGCCGCTGTCAAGCGTTTTTCCGAACATTTTATGCAAAGTTTTGTTTTCCGTTTGGAATTTGTGTTTTTTCCGCACGCTGATGGCCGATTTTTCCCGCTGCCGCAAAATAAAAGGAGGAAGTGCCCGTTTGCCACAGCTTCCTCCTGCGATAATATTCGTCTCAAAACTTAAAGGTATCTTTCAGCCCCAGCCACTGCTGATCTTTCTCGCTCAAATTCAGCGGCGTGCCGTCCGCCATCGTGCAGCCATCCGCACTTGCGCTGCCGCGATATTCGCCCCGCACATGCCAGTCGATGCCAATTGTCGGGTCATTCCATGCCAAGCCGCCCTCATCGTTCGGGTGCCAGAAGTCACTAACCTTATAGCAGAATTCCGCTTCGTCGCTCAGCACAAGGAAACCATGCGCAAAGCCTTCCGGAATCAGGAATTGCTTCTTATTTTCCGCTGACAGCGTGACGCCGTACCATTTCCCATAAGTTTCGGAATCGGCGCGCAAATCCACCGCCACGTCGAACACCGTGCCCCGCACAACCCGCACCAGCTTGCACTGCGGATACTTTTTCTGGAAGTGCAGTCCGCGCAGAACACCCTTCGTTGACATCGACTGGTTGTCCTGCACGAAGTGAACGTCGATGCCTGCCTCCTTCATGTCGCGCTCGTTGTACGTCTCCATGAAGTAGCCGCGTGCATCTCCATGAACCGCTGGTTCAATCACGCAAAGCCCCGTAATGCCACCCACGTTCTTTTCGACTCGAATCTGTCCCATTTGGTGCTCTCCTTACTGCCCAATTTCCTGCAAATAACGGCGCAGCGCATCCTGCCACGTCGGCAGCGGCGTAAACCCAGCTTCCACCAGCTTGCTCTTGTCCAGCCGACTGTTGAACGGCCGTGCCGCCTTGCTCAGCCCGTATTCAGCGGTTGTCACGGGCACAACTTGCGTCGTATACCCCGCCTGCCGATAGATTTCCTTCGTGAAATCGTACCAGCTGATGTAACCGCCTTCGTTGGTCGCATGATAGTATCCGTACTTGTCGGTTTCGTTCATGTCGATCAGCAAGCGTGCCAAGTCCAGCGTGTATGTCGGCGTGCCGATCTGGTCGTTGACGACGCGAACGGTATCGTGCGTTTTGCCCACGTTCAGCATCGTCTTGATGAAGTTTTTTCCATTCAAGCCGAACACCCACGCAATGCGGACGATGAAGTATTTCTCCAGCGTCCGGCTGACTGCCAATTCACCCTCCAGTTTCGTTTGACCGTAGACGTTCAGCGGCTTGTAATCCTTGCAATCCGGCTTCCACGGCGCAGTTCCCTGCCCATCAAACACATAATCCGTGCTGATGTAGGTCATCTTGCAATTTAACTTTTTGCATACATTTGCGATGTTCTGCGTGCCGCCCGCGTTGATGGCGCGAACCTTTTCCTGATTTTCCGCGTTCTCCGCCAAGTCAACTGCCGTCCATGCTGCGCAGTGAATCACTGCGTCGGGATTGACTGCCGTGATGACCCTTTCCACCGCGTCAGCATCTGTGATATCCAGCGGTATATACGGCGCTTTTGACACCGGCGAATTGTCTACGATACCGCTGTAAGCCGTCTGAATGTCCGAGCCGACACCTTCATGCCCGCGTTTGAGCAGCTCATTCATCACGTCATGCCCCAGCTGCCCGCCAACGCCCGTTACGAAAAACTTCACGTTCATTTCCTCCGGTTCAGCGGTTGCCGTACATCTTCGCGTAGTAATGCTGATACTCGCCGCTGATGATTGTCTCCCACCATTCGCGGTTGTTGATATACCATTGAATCGTCTTTTTGATGCCGTCCTCGAACTTCGTTTCCGGCAGCCAGCCCAACTCATTGTGGATTTTTGTCGGATCAATGGCGTAGCGCATATCATGCCCTTTGCGGTCGCCGACATGCGTGATTAAACTTTCGGGTTTGCCCAGCTCTTTGCAGATGATTTTCACAATCTCGATATTCTGCTTCTCGTTGTGCCCGCCGACGTTGTAAACCTCGCCCACGCGGCCCTTGTGGATAATCAGGTCAATCGCCTTGCAGTGATCTTCCACATACAGCCAGTCGCGGACATTCAAGCCTTCGCCGTAGACCGGCAGCGGCTTATCCGCCAGCGCGTTGACAATCATCAGCGGAATCAGTTTTTCCGGAAAATGATACGGCCCGTAGTTGTTGGAGCAGCGGGAAATTGACGCCGGCAGACCGTAGGTGCGGTAATACGATTGAACCAGAAGGTCAGCGCCTGCCTTGGAACTGCTGTACGGCGAACTGGTGTGAATCGGCGTTTCTTCGGTAAAAAACAGATCGGGGCGGTCCAGTGGCAGGTCGCCATACACCTCGTCTGTCGAAACCTGATGGTAACGCTGGATGCCATACTTGAGGCAGGCATCCATGAGCGTCGCCGTACCAATAATATTGGTTTTCAGGAAGATTTCCGGGTTCTCAATCGAGCGGTCAACATGCGATTCCGCCGCAAAATTGACAACAATATCAGGATGTTCTTCCTCAAACAGCTTGTAGACTGCTTCCCGGTCGCAAATATCTGCCTTCACGAAACGGAAATTCGGGTTATCCATCATGGGCGCAAGCGTGGACAGATTGCCCGCATACGTCAGCTTGTCAAGGCAGATAATCCGATCGTCCGGGTACTTCTTGAGCATATGGAAGATGAAGTTGCTGCCAATAAAACCCGCGCCGCCAGTAACAAAAATCGTCATTGTGCTTCTCCTCTTAGTACAAACGTTCCTGATATTTCCCATCCATGACATCTTTCAGGTACTGCCCGTACTGATTCTTCTTCATCACTTCATAGACCTCCATCAGCTCCTCTTTGCTGATCCAGCCGTTGAGATACGCAATTTCTTCCAGACAGCCGATTTTACGGTGCTGATGCTGTTCTACCGTCTTCACGAAGTTCGTCGCATCCACCAGGCTCTCGTGCGTGCCCGTGTCCAGCCAAGTGAATCCTTGACCTAAAAGTTCAACGTTCAGCGAGCCATCCTCCAGATAAATGCGGTTCAAATCCGTAATTTCCAGTTCACCACGGGCGGACGGCTTGAGGTTTTTGGCGAACTCAACCACGCGGTTGTCGTAAAAATACAAGCCTGTCACACAGTAGTTGCTTTTCGGATGCGCCGGCTTTTCTTCAATGGAAATCGCCTTTCCGGCCTTGTCAAACTCAACAACGCCGAAGCGTTCCGGGTCATCCACATAGTAGCCGAAGACGGTGGCGCCCCTGCCGTTTTCCGCGTTCCGTACCGCCGCATGTAACCGTTTGTTTAGTCCATGTCCGCTGAAAATGTTGTCGCCAAGCACCATCGCCACGGAGTCACTGCCGATGAAATCCTCACCGATGATGAACGCCTGCGCCAGCCCGTCCGGCGACGGCTGAACCGCGTACGTCAGGTGCACGCCGAACTGCCGGCCATCCCCCAGCAGATTCTCAAAGCGCGGCGTGTCCTGCGGCGTGGAGATAATCAGGATATCGCGAATGCCCGCATTCATCAGCACGGACATCGGATAGTAAATCATCGGTTTATCGTAAACCGGCAAAAGTTGCTTTGACGTTACTTTCGTCAGCGGGTAAAGGCGCGTGCCGGAGCCGCCCGCAAGGATAATCCCCTTCATATAGCGTATTTCCTCCCATATTTTGTGGCGGCAGCTATGAAACATGACGTTTGCCCGCCACTTTCTACCATCATCGCTTTAAGCATGCTTACGTTTGAATAGCCTATTTTTCAGCTGCTTGATTTCGGGAACGCGGAACAGCATGCACAGCAGAAGGTAGACAGCCACGCCAGTTGCAATTCCTGCAACAAGGCTTACAAATGCGCCATTCAAAAGCTGAGTAACGCACTTGACGCAAGCCGCCATCACTGCCGAAAACAGGGTGGCCGGGAGAATGTCTATCAATTGCTGCTTAACCGTATAGTTTAGAATTCTTTTGGCCGCGAACATATTCAGCAGATGAGAAATCACACTGCAAATCAGCAAGGAAGACGCGAAAATCAGCACGCCTTGCCGAATCGTAACAATCAGGAAAAAGACTTCCACACATTTTTTGATGATTTCCAGCTTTAGCGGTGTGCCGCTGTCGCCAATCGCCTTAATCGCTTGAATAATCGCCAGCTGTATCGCCTGAAAGAGGTATCCAATAGCGAAAATCTGCAAATACGGGACGCATTCCAGCCACTTGTCCGTCAACAGCAGTGAAACCAACGGTTCAGCGACCGCTGCCAATCCAACCATCATAGGAAACAGCAGGAGACTGGATATTCTCACCGTTTTGGAAACCATTTTCGCGACGCTGCTAACAGAATCCTGTTTCTTTGAATAAACGGGAAGTAAAACCGTCTGAATCGTGCCATTCACACTTTCCATAACGGCTTGCGGAAACTGCTTGCCACGATTGAAAAATCCAAGAGCTTCTGATGAATAAATCTGGCCAATCAGCAAGCTTCTTATGTCAAGAAACAGGGCGATAATGAAATTAGATGCGAACACTTTTGCGCCAAACGGCAAAAGTCGCCGCAGGCTTTGGACTGAAAATCTTCCTTTAGGAATCCACCGAACAATACAATATGTGACAAAGCAGGTCGCGGTTTGGTTCACCAACTGCTGTATCACCAGTGCCCATGCGCCAAATCCTGCGACCGCCAAGCCAATTCCGACAGCCGCCGCCAGCAAAGCGGACACAAAGCTTGAAATGGTCAGCACTTTGAAACGCAAATCTCTTGTTACATAGGCAACCTGCACCGCATTAAACGCACCCGGAAATAGAACGATTGCCATAACGCGCAGGAGGCTGCTTAACTCCGGTGTATGATAAATATTACTAATAAAAGGTGCAGTGAAAAAAATCACAAGATACAGCGCCGCTGCGACAATCTCAGAGAACACGAGAATCGTGAGATAATCATTGCCATCAACGTCTTTCTTCTGAATTAACGCTGTGTTAAATCCGCCCTGAACAAATGTCGTTGCTAACGCAATAAAAATTGTTACAACTGACACTGTTCCATAGTCGGACGGTGTAAGCAGTCTGGCAAGCAATAACGTAACCAGAAAGTTAGTTCCTTGTACGGATATCCTTTCAAAAAACTTCCAGCCAAATGCGGAAGTTACTCTTTTCTCCATATTAATTTCCCTTCACGACGCGCATCCCGTCTCAGCACTTAGATTTTTCTACTATAAATAGTTGTTTTTCCGCGCGCCGTCAACATGTGCTGCGGAATCTCCCCCATTTCCTTTCTTCTGCCTTCCCTGCAATGGAGCGCCGCAGCAATGAGATACAGCGGAATCGCATAACCGCCCGTGGCAGAGAGCGATTCCACCTGCGCAGCGCTCAGCAGAGCAATGAAGGCAGCCATCATAATTCTGCCTTCACGCACCCTATGCGGGTTGATTGTGCCTTTGTTTGCATAGTAAACAATCAGAAGGAATAAAGCCAGCCCAATGATGCCGAAGCAAAGTGTGACATACAAGTATCGATTGTGCGGATGTGACACGCCATAGCCGAGAATAGCTTCCATCTGCGCTGCGTCCAGTCGTCCAACCCCTGTTAGTAAATTCTGCTGGATGGCTGCAAGTGCGTTATCCCAGATGCGCGTTCTGAACGTCAGCGTCACGTCCTTGTGCAGAATGTTCACCAGAAGAAACGAAAACATGTCCATCAGGCGGGCAATGACGATTGCCCAGAACGCCGCCGCTTCCGTGAGCATCACCATCGAAATCTTGAACGGATTCCTTTTTTTCCATGTGCAGTAGAGCAGCACGAGACCGCCGATGCTAAAGCAGAACAGCCCCGTCGCCGTCCACTGCAAGATCATCGACAGAGTCGCCGCGACAGCCACGGCAATCGCAAACCGTTTTGTGAAGTGCGAACCAACGTTTGCATTCCAAAGCAGCGTGGTTGTCAACGCCAGCAGGTAAATGACGAACCACGCTGTCCGGTAACTCAGGAAGAAGTTTTGCGAATACTTCGTTGTTGCATACATCCCTGCCGGGAACAAAATCACGGTCAGGCAGTTGATGAGCACATATGCGCCCGAAACTTTTGCGACACCTTCGATGAAGGAATCGTATCCTGCGCGCAGCCCAATATAGCACACCAGTGCGATGCCCAAGTCATTCATCAGCGCGCCGAAATCCGCAATGCTGCCGCCACCAATGAGCGTGGCGGTTGGCTCCCAGAGAATCGACGCAACCACCAGCATTGTTACGCCAAATAGCCGATTAACCGGAAGCAATTGCGCGTTTTTGAACAATACGACGAGTGTAAATAGCACCAGCATGATGCGAATCATGTTCAGCAGCGTGTCAAGTATTCCCAGCGCGGGGATAGCGCTGATGCAGCCGGGCTTAATCAGGATTAAAAAACAGAACGAAATAAAATTTGGATTTCTGAAGTACCTCATTTTTCCCCTTCTGCCTTACCTTTCAGGTAAAGGGCTCTCAGTTTTTCAGCTTCCTGATGGATGTCATAGCCGTGGCTTTGAATCACCTCAAGCTTGTTCTCCCGCTGGGTGGTATCCGCCGCCAGCATCGCATCTGCCCACTGCTGCGCGGTTGCCTCCCGCGGCAGATAGGTGAGCAGCGATTCATCAACGCACGCTTCCTGCGGCACAACCTCCGCTGTCGCAAAAGTTTTCAAGCCTGCGGCTTGCGCTTCAATATAGACAATACCCAATCCCTCAAAGCGTGACGGCAGCACGAACGCATCCATCGCCTGCAGTAAATCCGGCACATCAGTGCGCAGGCCAAGGAACAGCACGCTATCCGTCAGCCCCTTCGTCTGCACCAAGCGGCGGATTTCCTCCTCCAATTCGCCCTGCCCGACGAACATCAGCACCGCGTTCGGTCTTTTTTCTTTAACTTTCGCGAAAATTTCCACGGTGAACTGCGGATTTTTCTGATACTCCAGCCGCCCGACCACGCCCATCACAAACTTGTCTGTCAGCCCCATTTGCGCCCGAATTTGTCGGCGTGTTTCCGGATGATAGACGTATTTCTCCACCTCAATCGCGTTTTTCAGCACGGTATACGGATGCTTGCCGTACAGGTGGTCACCCGCATCCTTGGAGCACGCCAGGCGGAGCGTCGCAAAGCGATTCAGCAGCATGCGGAACAGTCGATAGTGCGGTTTGGCCGAAGCGCCGGTCATATACGCCATGTGTGCGTGGCAAACGCGCACTTTCACGCCGCACAGCTTGGCAATCCACAGGTACAAAAACGACCATTCTTCAAAATGAACATGCACCGCGTCGTAGTGTCCCTGTTGAATCACCCGGCGCATTTCCTTGATATTTTTCAGCAGGCTTTGCTTTTTGGGCGTGACATAAAACGTGTGAAAGCCCGCTTTTTCAAACCGTTCCTGCAAAAGATGCGGCTTGCCGATGCTCTCGCCAACAATGTCAAATGCTATTTCCGGCATCGGCTGG